>Ga0056914_10000498_pt1 | contig 34217 bp, 31 predicted proteins | sample TNRBio252014_DNA_FD_55168 | JGI IMG/M metagenome (GOLD analysis project Ga0056914, IMG submission 55168) | Wastewater treatment Type I Accumulibacter community from EBPR Bioreactor in Madison, WI, USA - TNR Reactor_6/25/2014_ DNA | ecosystem: Engineered > Bioreactor > EBPR > Anaerobic-Aerobic >...
ATGGCGACTGGGTTGCGCTGTTGCAGGCGCGCGGCATTGCGATCACGCCGCTGGCAGCCTCAAACTGCGGCGCGCACATCGCGTGGAGCGAGCCGTTCCGCAGTCGGCATCAGGGCCAGCCGCTGAAGGGCTGTGCCTTTACCCTCGGCGGCACCGTCGTGCGCGCCGAAGCCGTGATCACCGCGCGTGGTCTCGAAGGCGGGGCGATCTATGCGCTCTCTGCCGCGCTGCGGACCGCATTGGCTGAAGGTCCGGCCACGCTGCGCGTCGATCTCAAACCCGATGTGGCCGAAGCGACGCTGGCTGCGCGCCTCGCCACAGCCCGCAAGGGCGAAACGCTGAGCAACCTGTTGCGCAAGAAGGCAGGGCTCGGCCCTGTGGCGCTCTCCCTTTTAAGGGAAGCGGGCGCCGATCCCCTGCCCCGCACCCCGCCGGAACTGGCGCGGCGGATCAAGTCGCTGCCGCTCGACATCACCGGCATGGATGGGCTGGAGCGCGCGATATCGACCGCCGGCGGCATCGCCTTCGAGGCCGTCGACGAGGGATTCATGCTCAAGGCGCTGCCCGGCGTGTTTGTCGCCGGAGAAATGCTCGATTGGGACGCGCCAACCGGCGGTTATCTGCTCAGCGCCTGCTTTGCCACCGGGGCGGCCGCCGCGCGCGGCATCACCGACTGGCTCAGCCGGGGTTAACCCAGCCGCGCCAGCGCTTCGGCCACCTTCGCCTTGCGGGCCACAGCCTCCTCGCGCCGCTCCTTCTGCTCGTCCACCACCTCTTCCGGCGCGCGGGCGATGAAGTCCGCATTGCCGAGCTTGGCATCAATGCGCGCGACATCCTGGGCGATCTTGTCGAGTTCCTTTGACAGGCGGGCTTTTTCGGCAGCCACGTCGATCACGCCGGCCAGAGGCAGCGCCGCCACCGTGCCGCGCACGATCACCTGCACCGACTGCGCCGGAGCGGCTTCAGCAAAGCTGATATCGGACAACCGCGCCAGGCGCTTCAGCACATCGCCATGGCGTTCGGCCCGGTCCCGCGCTTCGGCGGAGGCGCCAACCAGCACCAGCGGAATCTGGCTGGCCACCGGCACGTTCATTTCGGCGCGCGCGGAACGGATTTCCGTGACGAGATCGACGATCCAGCCGATTTCCTGCTCGGCCTCCGGCGCCTCCAGCCCCTTCAGGTCCGGCCAGCGTTGCAGGCACAGAAGGGTCGGCATGTCCTCTGCCCGCTCGGTATAGCTCTTCCAAAGCTCCTCGGTGATGAAGGGCATGAAGGGATGCAGCAGCTTGACGATCTCGTCGAGACACCAGGCCGCCGTGGCCCGGGTCTCGCTCTTCTCGGCACCATCCGGACCCTGAAGCGCCGGCTTGGCCAGTTCCAGATACCAGTCGCAGAAGGTGTTCCAGACAAAGCGGTAGGCCGCGCTCGCCGCATCGTTGAAGCGATAGGCGAGGATCGCCTCGGTCACCGCCTGCGCCGCCTTCTGCGTCTCACCGACGATCCAGCGGTTCAATGTGGTCGTGACGACGCCGGGCTCGAAGGTCAGGTTGCGGCGGCAGTCGTTCATCTCGGCAAAGCGCGAGGCGTTCCACAGCTTGGTGCAGAAGTTGCGATAGCCCTCGGCCGTCTTGACGCCGAGCTTGGGGTCACGCCCCTGCGCAGCCAGCGCAGCCAGCGTGAACCGCAGGGCGTCGGCGCCATACTGGTCGATCACCACCAGCGGGTCGATGACGTTGCCGATGGTCTTGGACATCTTGCGGCCCTTGTCGTCACGGACAAGGCCATGCAGATACACATCGCGGAACGGCACCTGTCCTTGCGTGAACAAGCCCGCCATCATCATCCGCGCCACCCAGAAGAACAGGATGTCGAAACCGGTGATCAGCACCGAATTGGGATAATATTTGCTCAGGTCCGGCGTCTTGTCGGGCCAGCCGAGCGTCGAGAACGGCCACAGCGCTGACGAAAACCAGGTGTCGAGCACATCGGGATCGCGCTTCAGGTCCGCACCCGCGCCCCATTTGGCATCGGCCTTCTGCCGCGCCTCGGTCTCGTCCCGCGCCACGACATAGGTCCCATCCGGACCATACCAGGCCGGAATCTGATGGCCCCACCAGAGCTGGCGCGAGATGCACCAGGGCTCGATGTTCTCCATCCAGCGGAAGAAATCGGCCTCGCGGTTGGGCGGGGTGATGCGTGTTTCCCCTGCCTTCACCGCCGCCATGGACTGCTCCGCCAGCGGCTTGACGTTGACATACCACTGGTCGGTCAGGAACGGCTCGATCGGCACGCCCGAGCGGTCGCCATGCGGCACCTGCTGCACGCTCGGCTCGATCCTGGACAGACGTCCGGCCTCATCCATCGCCTTGACCACAGCCTTGCGCGCCTCGAACCGGTCGAGGCCGCGGAACGCTTCGGGCACATCGTTGGTCAGCCGGCCATCGGCGAGCAGGATGTTGATCGTGGCAGCGCCCTGCCGCTTTCCAACCTCGAAGTCGTTGAAATCATGCGCCGGGGTGATCTTGACCGCACCGGTGCCCTTTTCGGGGTCGGAATACTCATCCGCCACGACAGGAATCAGCCGTCCGACCAGAGGCAGGCGCACATTCCGGCCATGCAGATGGCTGTAGCGCGCGTCGGTGGGGTGCACCGCGACGGCGGTGTCGCCCAGCATCGTCTCGGGCCGGGTGGTTGCAACCGTGACAACCTCGCCCGTCTCCTGCCCCGCCTCATCCACCACCGGATAGTCGAAATAATAGAGATGCCCACCGGGCTGCTTGTCCAGAAGCCTGCCGAGCGCCGCGTGGTCAAGCGCCAGCGGCTCACCCTCAGGCGTCGTCTTGCCGCGCTCCCAGACGAAGCTGCCCTTGATTTCCTTCTGCTCGACTTCGAGATCGGAAATCGCGGTGAGCAGCTTGGGGTCCCAGTTGACGAGCCGCTTGTCCTTGTAGAGCAGCCCCTTCTCGTGCAGCGAGACGAAGAATTCGACGACGGCCTTGCTCAGGCCCGGGTCCATGGTGAAGCGTTCGCGGCCCCAGTCGCACGAGGCGCCGAGCCGCTTGAGCTGGTTGATGATGGTCCCGCCGGACTCTTCCTTCCAGGCCCAGACCTCCTTGAGAAACGCCTCGCGGCCAAGCTCGCGCCGCCCCGGCTTTTTCTCCTGCGCCAGCTTGCGCTCCACCACCATCTGCGTGGCGATGCCGGCATGGTCCGTGCCGGGCTGCCAGAGCACATCCTTGCCCCGCATGCGCTCGAAACGGACAAGAATATCCTGCAAGGTGTTGTTGAGCGCGTGGCCCATGTGCAGCGAGCCGGTGACATTCGGCGGCGGGATGACGATGCAGAACGGCGCGGCACCGGTCTGCGCACCGTGCCCCGCCTCGAAGGCGCGTGCATCAACCCACGAGCGGGCGACGCGTTTTTCGATGCTGGCGGGATCGTAGGTCTTGTCCATCATGGCAAATCAGGCCTTCACTGCGCGCACATGCGCGAAACCAAGGCTGTTTCCTGACTGCCGGCGTGGTCGTCTGTCAACCACAAAGCAGCATGTCAGCCACAGCGCCTGGCGCGGCGTGACTGGCACCACAGCACGAACAGCTTTTTCAACCGTGACAGATCGATGCTGCTGCGGAAGGGGTCATACTCCGGTTCTGCCATCGCCTTCAGGTACGGTTCGACGAAACACACCGGGTAGAAAGCNGGGCGCACCTTGGCCGGGACCGAGAGAATCGCATCGCGCGTGCGCTTGAGATGATCCATCGCCCGCATCCGGGTCTCAGCCAGCGCGGCACGCAGCCCGTCCGACGGTTTGCCCTGGCGGATATCCTGAAGCTCCACCCCGTGGGCAGAAAACAGCTCCTTCGGCAGGAACACCTGACCGCGCCGGCTGGTCCANGGGAAGGCCCTGAGCAGCCCCGTCAAGGCAAAGGCAACGCCGGCATGCCCCGCCGCCATGGCTCCGCCCAGATCCTCGCCACCGCTCAGGGCCAGCGAGGCCAGCCGGATCAGCGCCGACGAGGTTTCACCGCAGTAGCCCTCGCAGTCGAGCCAGGTCGGCATCGGATCGTCGTAAAGGTCGAAGGTGCGGGCCTCGATCAGGTCGAGGAACGGCTTGCGCGGCAGATTGCACTCGGCAATCGTCGCAGCCAGCGCCAGCGCGATCGGGTTCTGGTGCGCATCGCCGTGACACTCGCCATTGAGAAAATCCCGCCACCACTGATAGCGGATTTCTCCCGGAAGCGGATCGCTGACCGCCGAGCGCACCCGCGCGATCTCGGCATTGAAGGCGTACAGCGCGAAAATATGGTGCTGCCGTTCGGACGGCACGAACAGCGTCGACAGATAGCGGTCGACATCCAGCCGACGCACGTGCTCCGTCGCAGCCTGATAGGCGCTGGAAAGAACAGTCGTCGAAGGCGTCTGGAAGGTCATGGCAAGCCCGATTGTCGCTTCGCTATGTGGGGCCGAAAGCGGGCAATTAAAGTGGCGATATCAGATATTTATTTGATCGCGATCAAAGCGGCGGCAACCGCCCGCCCTTCATCCAGAAGAATGTTGTAGGTCTGTGTCGCCGAAGACGTCGACATCGCTTCGAAGGTGAGCCCGGCCTCGCGCAGCCGATGCTGGATCTGCGCCGGCAAGGGGTGGAACCGGTCGCCTGTGCCGATCAGCAGGAAGCCGATCGACCCGGCCTCGGCAAGCACCGCATCCAGGGCATCGGTCGTGATCGCGGCAACCGTCGTCACCGGCCAGGCATGCACGCCGGACGGCAGCGCCAGGATCGAGCCGATATGCGACATGCCGGCGAAAAGGAAACCGCCCCGTCCGATCCCCTCGATCGCATGCCGTCCGGGCGCAAATCCCGCGCCGGTCTGTGCCATCTCAGGCGGCTTTCGCCTTGGCGGCGGCCCCTTCGCTCACCGGTTCATCGAGGCTTCCGGTCTTCAGACCAAGGTAGATCAGAACCGGCGCTGCGATGAAGATCGACGAATAGGTGCCGACCACGACGCCAACAAGCATCGCCCACGAGAAGCTGGAGATGACCGAGCCACCGAACGTCACCAGCGCCAGCAAGGCCAGCATCGCCGTGAAGGAGACGAGGAAGGTGCGCGCCAGGGTCTGGTTGATCGCCAGATCAAGAAGCTGCTTGATCGGCATCTTCTTGTAGCGCCGCAGCAGTTCACGGATACGGTCGAAGACCACCACGGTATCGTTCAGCGAATAGCCGACGATGGTCAGGATCGCGGCAATCGAAGTCATGTTGAATTCGATCTGACTGACCGAATAGAACCCGATGGTCATCACCAGATCGTGCAGCGTCGCGATGACCGCACCAACGGCAAAGTGCCATTCGAAGCGGAACCACAAATAGATCAGCACGCCAATGATCGAGACCACGACGCCAAGCGTGCCGGCCTGCACGAGTTCGCCCGAAACGCGCGGCCCCACCACCTCGACCCGACGAAATTCGAAGTCATCGGCAAAGGCGGCGCGGGCTTTCTCAACCACCACCTGCTGGCCCTTGTCGCCCCCCGGCTGGAGCGGGAAACGCATCGACACTTCGAGTTGCTTGGCGCCGCTGTCGGCCTTGCCCTCGAAAGCCTGCACCTCGACGTCGCCGAGATGCAGCTTTTCGGCCTTGACGCGCACATCGTGGATCGAAATCTTGTCGGACTTGGCCCGCATCTCGATCATCGTGCCGCCAGTGAAATCAATGCCGAAATTCATGTTCACGGTGAAGAACAGGATCACGGCAATGATCGACAGGAAGGCCGACAGCGGGAAGCTGTAGCGCCGCCAGTGCATGAACGGGATGTTGGTACCGTCCGGGATAATGCGAAGGAGTTTCATCGGTCGCGCCTCAGAACGGGATCTTGGTCGGTTTGAACCAGCGATACCAGAGCGCGATCATCATGCGCGTCATGGTCACTGCCGTCACGACGGTGGTGATGATGCCGACGATCATCGTCACGGCAAAACCGCGCACCGGGCCCGACCCGAGGAAGTAAAGGATCGCCGCTGCGATGAACATCGTCACGTTCGAGTCGATGATCGTTGCCATGGCGCGGTTGAAGCCGGCGTCAAGTGATGCAATCATCGTCCGACCGAGATGGTTTTCCTCGCGAATGCGTTCGTAGATCAGCACGTTCGCGTCCACCGCCGTACCGATGGTCAGGACAATGCCGGCGATGCCCGGCAGCGTCAGTGTCGCGCCCAGTTTGATCATGATCACGAAGATCAGGAGAATGTGGATCGCCAGCGCGATGTTGGCGAACACACCGAACAGCCCGTAGGTGAGCAGCATGAAGGCGAACACGAGAATACAGGCGACATAGGCCGCAAGCTTGCCCGCGTTGATCGAATCCTGCCCCAGCCCGGGGCCCACGGTCCGCTCCTCGACGATGGTGAAGGCCGCCGGCAACGCGCCGGAACGCAGCAGAATCGCCAGTTTATTGGCCGATTCGACCGTGAAATTGCCGGAAATCTGGCCCTGCCCACCGGTAATCGGCTGCAGGATGCGCGGCGCCGAGATCACCTTGTTGTCAAGGATGATGGCAAACGGCTTGCCGACATTTTCGGTCGTCACCTGACCGAACTTGCGCGCCGCGTTGACGTTGAAGCGGAAGTTGACGATCGGCTGGCCCGAGCGCTGGTCGAAACCCGGCTCGGCGTTGGTCAGGTCGGCGCCATCCACCATGACGCGCCGCTCGACCTGCATCGTCCCGCCCCCCTCTTCCGAGGCGAGCGTCTCGACATCGGCCGGATTGGCGCCGGGTTCGGCCACAAGGCGGAATTCGAGCTTGGCGACCTTGCCGAGAATGGCCTCAAGGTCCTTGGTGTCCTGAAGGCCGGGGACCTGAATCAGGACGCGCTCGATGCCCTGACGCTGGATCGACACTTCCTTGGTGCCTTCCGGGTCGACGCGGCGCCGGAACACGTCGAGCGACTGGTCGACGGCACGCCGCACCTTGTCGTTGATGCCCGCCTCGGAGAACGTCAGGGCAATCACCTCGCCGTTGTCGATGACTTCGAGGTTGCGGATTCCGTTGCCGAGCCCGGGCATCTGCACCGGCTGCGACAGTTCGCGCAGTTTCGGCAGGATTTTCGCCTTGTCGTCGGCATTGCCGATCCGCACGGCCACGCCGCGCGGCTGCGCCGGGACGCCGCCGGTCGGGGCGACACGCGCATCGCGGAACACGCCGCGCACATCCGACTGAAGCTGCTGGACCATCTGCTTGACCAGTGCCGGCTGGTCGACCTCCAGCACGACATGCGCGCCGCCTTGCAGGTCGAGCCCAAGCGCCATGCACTTGTTCGGCACAAGCCAGCCCGGGACCCACGACGGCGCGCCGCGGCCGATGGCATCCCGCAACTGGACAGAATACAGGCAGGGCAGCGAATACAGCACCGCGATCAGGGCGAGCGCGGCGACCGAAATAAGCTTCAGCTTCGAAAAGCGCAGCATCTACAGGTGTCTTGGGTTGGCTGATGAAGGGATCAGGACTTCGCCGGAACCGGCTCGGTCTTGTTGCGCACGTCGGCGATCATCGCCTTGACCACGCGCACCTTGACGTTGTCGGCGATCTCGACCTCGACTTCGCCGTCGTCGATGACTTTCGACACCTTGCCAACCATGCCCGAGCTCATCACGATCGTGTCGCCACGGCGCACGTTGGCGATCATCGCCTGATGCTCCTTCACGCGCCGCTGCTGCGGGCGAATGAGCAGGAAATACATGATGATGAGGATCAGCACGAAGGGGGCGAACTGGGCGATCATGTCGCCCGCGCCGGCGCCGCCGGCGGTCTGGGCAAAAGCGGGTGTAATCACGTCTGGACCTCGTTGAGAGCGGCGCAACGGCGGCAAAACCGCCCGCGCCCGATCGAAATTTGCGCCGGACTATAGAGTGGCGGGCGCATAAGGCAATGAAAATTGCCGCCTTTTTCAGGCAAGTTCATGCACCTCGCCGTCGCGAATCGTCACCCTGCGATCCATGCGCCTGGCCAGGTCGATGTTGTGCGTCGCCACCAGCGCGGCCAGTCCCGATTGCTTCACGATTGCCGTCAACATATTGAAAACATGATCGGAAGTCTGCGGATCGAGGTTGCCGGTCGGCTCATCGGCCAGCAGCAGGCGCGGCGCATTGGCCACGGCGCGGGCGATGGCGACACGCTGCTGCTCGCCGCCCGAGAGCTTGCCGGGCTGATGCTCCAGCCGGGCGCCAAGTCCCAGAAATGTCAGCACTTCTGTCGCCCGCGAGCGCGCATCCGCCCGGTCCAGCCCGGCGATCAGCTGCGGCATCATCACGTTCTCCACCGCCGTCAATTCGGGCAGCAGGTGGTGAAACTGGTAGACGAAACCGATTTCATCGCGCCGAATTCGCGTCCGAGCAGCGTCGACAAGCCCGATAGTCGGCATTCCTCCGATCAGAACTTCGCCATTGTTCGGCTTTTCGAGCAGGCCGGCGCAATGCAGCAGGGTCGACTTGCCCGTGCCCGAGGGCGCCACCAGCGCCACCATCTCGCCGGGCATCACCGTCAGGTTGGCCGCAGACAGGATGGTCAGCGGAGTGTCGCCCTGCGCATAGATGCGGGTGACGTTTTCAAGAACCAGCGCCGGGGTCATCATTCGCTCCTCAGCGCTTCCACCGGGTCCAGCGCCGCCGCCTTCCATGCGGGATAGATGGTGGCGAGCAGCGACAGCACCAGCGCCATGATGACGATGGCACCGACCTCCCCCGCATCCACCACCGCCGGCAGGCGCGACAGGAAATACAGCTCCGGCGGGAACAGCGGTCGTGAGAACAGCCACGAGAAGAACTGGCGCAGCGCCTCGACATTGTTGGCGATCAGCAGGCCCAGCCCGAAGCCGAGCAGCGTGCCCACCACGCCGATCGCCGCCCCGGTGATGATGAAGATCCTGAGGATCGAGCCGCGCGTCGCCCCCATGGTGCGCAGGATGGCGATGCCGCGCGTCTTGTCCTTCACCAGCATGGTCAGCCCGGAGATGATGTTGAACGCCGCCACCAGCACGATCATCGTCAGGATGATGAACATCATGTTGCGCTCCACCTCCAGCGCGCCGAAGAAGGTGGCGTTGCGAAAGCGCCAGTCGCTGAGCGCCACCGGCTGGCCCACCGCCTGCATGATCGCGGTGCTGAGTTCATCCACCTTGTCGGCATCGCGCACGAACACCTCGATGACCGAGACCTGGCCCTCGCTGTCGAAATAGGTCTGCGCCTCATTGAGCGGCATGAAGACGAAGCCGGCGTCGAACTCGCTCATGCCGACCTCGAAGATCGCCGAGACCTCATAGGCCTTCTGGCGCGGCGCCGTGCCGAACGGCGTCGATGGTCCCTTCGGGCTCAACAGGCGCAGCTTGTCGCCGATGGTGACGTTCAGATGCCCGGCCATGCGTTTGCCGATGGCGATCCCCTGCCCCTCGTCGAACCTGTCGAGCGTGCCCTCGCGAATGTTCTGCGCCACCGAGGCAAAGCGCTTGATGTCCGCCTCGGCCAGCCCGCGCACCATCGCGCCGGTGGAGGCTGTGGTCGATGCCACCAGCACCTGCCCTTCCACCAGCGGCGCCGCGATCTCGATGCCCTTCAGCCCCTGCACCCGCCTGGCGATCGCCTCATAGTCGGTCAGCGGCTGGCCGACGGGCTGGATGAAGACATGGCCGTTGACGCCGAGAATCTTGCCGATCAATTCCTTGCGGAAGCCGTTCATCACGCTCATCACCACGATCAGCGTCGCCACCCCCAGCATGATGCCGAGGAAGGAGAAGCCGGCAATGACCGAGATGAAGCCCTCGCGCCGCCGGGCGCGCAGATAGCGCCAGGCCAGAAGCCATTCGAACGAGGCAAAGATCCGCTTCAGCGCCCGGGCCGGGGCGGAGGCGGCGATGTCGGCGCCCGTCACGCCGTCAACCGCGCGACGGCATCCGCCGGGCTGAGCAGTTCGCGCTCGCCGCTGCGGCGGTTTTTCAGTTCCACCTTGCCTTCGGCGAGCCCCTTGGGCCCCACCATCAGCTGCCACGGCAGACCGATCAGATCGGCGGTGGCGAACTTGCCGCCCGGCCGCTCCTCGCGGTCGTCATAGAGCACGTCGACGCCCTTGGCGGAGAGCTGCGCGTAGAGCGCGGCACAGGCCGCATCGACGCTGGAATCGCCCTGGCGCAGATTGAGCAGCGCCACCTTGAACGGGGCAATCGCCTCCGGCCAGACGATGCCGGCCTCGTCGTGGCTCGCCTCGATGGCGGCGGCGGCGACGCGGCTCGGCCCGATGCCATACGAGCCCATGTGCACCGTGTGCTCCTTGCCGTCCGGACCGTTGACCACGGCGCGCATCGGTTCGGAATACTTGGTGCCGAAATAGAAGATATGCCCCACCTCGATGCCGCGCGCCGAGACGCGCCGCTCGGCCGGGATCGCCTCATAGGCGGCGGCGTCGTGCATCTCGCTGGTGGCGGCGTAGAGCGATGTCCACCTGTCGACGAGGCCCTGGATGTGGCCCACGTCGTCGAAGTTGGTTTCGACCGGCGGAATGGCGAAGTCGAGATAGTCCTTGTGGCAGAACACTTCCGATTCGCCCGTCGAGGCGAGCACGATGAATTCGTGGCTGAGGTCGCCGCCGATCGGCCCGGTGTCGGCCCGCATCGGGATCGACTTCAGGCCCAGCCGGTCGAAGGTGCGCAGATAGGCCACGAACATCTTGTTGTAGGCATGGCGCGCGCTCGCCTGATCCAGATCGAACGAATAGGCGTCCTTCATCAGGAACTCGCGTGAGCGCATGACGCCGAAACGCGGCCGCACCTCATCGCGGAACTTCCACTGGAGGTGATAGAGGTTCAGCGGCAGGTCCTTGTAGGAGCGGACATAGGCGCGGAAGATCTCGGTGATCATTTCCTCGTTGGTCGGCCCGAACAGCATCTCGCGCTCGTGCCGGTCCTTGATGCGCAGCATCTCCTTGCCATAGGCGTCATAACGCCCGCTTTCGCGCCACAGGTCGGCCGACTGGATGGTCGGCATCAGCAGTTCCACCGCGCCCGAGCGGTTCTGCTCCTCGCGGATGATGGCGCAGACCTTGTTGAGCACCCTGAGGCCCAGCGGCAGCCAGGCATAGATTCCCGCCGATTCCTGCCGCACCATGCCGGCGCGCAGCATCAGCCGGTGGGAGACGATTTCCGCCTCCTTGGGGGTTTCACGGAGGATGGGGAGAAAGTAGCGGCTGAGGCGCATGGCATATCCGGGGATGGGCGCGCTCGATTCGCGCGCGCGGCGGGATTTGCCGCTAAAAAGCGGATATGGGGCGAAAAGACAAGCGTTGTGGCTTGCCGCCTGATTTTTAGCCCCACTGGCCGAAAAAGAGGCGTGACAGCCACAATTTCATCGGCTAAGGTCCAAACTGCTGATCGGGCTAGGTGGTGTTTGCTTGTGATGGGCAATACCGCATTTGGGTCCAAGTCTTCGGAGGAAAATTCGCAACGGAGGGGGAGAACGGGCGCAGGCCCGCAGTGTCCGGAGCGAAAAAAAGACTGTCATGAAGCAAGGCGAAAGCCTTGCTTTTTTTATGCCCTGTTTTCGGGGCCGGCCTTCGCAACCGCGGCCGGCGGCGCGGCTACTCGAACCAGTGGTTCTCGATCAGCCACCACAATCCGCCCTGCACGGCCAGCGCCAGCAGGCTGGTGAGCACGAGGATGCGCACGAAATTGGGTTTGGCTGGCGCGCCGGGCTCCGACCCCGGCGTCACCTCGCCCGCCTCCTGCTGGGAGCGCACGCCGATGGGCAGCACGACGAACAGCGTCAGCCACCAGACGACGAAATAGATCGCGACCCAGGTCCCGGCCTTCATCAGACCTGTTCCAGTTCGACCAGCGTGCCGTTGAAATCCTTGGGATGCAGGAACAGCACTGGCTTGCCGTGGGCGCCGATCTTCGGCGTGCCGTCGCCGATCACCCGCGCGCCGCCGGCCTTCAGCGTATCGCGCGCCGCCAGCAGATCGGCGACCTCGTAGCAGATGTGATGGATGCCGCCGTCGGCGTTGCGCTCCATGAACTTGGCGATCGGCGAGCCCTCGCCGAGCGGCTCCAACAGCTCGATCTTGGTGTTGGGCAATTCGACGAACACCACGGTCACGCCATGCTCGGGCAGCGGCAACGGCGCCGAAACCTTGGCGCCGAGCGCGATTTCATAGGTCCTGGTGGCGGCGGCGAGGTTCGGCACCGCGATGGCGACATGATTGAGACGACCGATCATCCTTGAAACCCCTTCTGTGTCTGCCGGCTGTCAAACCTCAAGCACGAACACCTGGCAAATTGGCTTTTTGTCCCATACGTCGTTGATCGCGCTGCGCACCGCCCCGCGCACCGCCTCCTGCACCGCCAGCGGATCGCGCCGTTTCGACTTCGACAGCGACTTGATCGCCGCCTCGACCGCATCGAGCGCCAGTTCGGCGATCTCGGTTCCATCGGCGGCGAGATCGGGAATGCCGGTCGTCTCGATCTCCGCATCCGCCGCCAGATTGCCATGCCCGTCGATGGCCAGCGCCACCGTCACGATGCCGGCAAACGACAGCTTGCGCCGCTCGGCCACCGCACCGCCGACATCGGTGACGATCTTGCCGTCCTTGACCAGCCGCCCCGCCCCCACCTGCTGGAGGATGGCCGGATCGCCCGGTGCCAGCCGGATCAGGTCGCCATTGACGGCGCGGATCGTCTGCGGCACGCCCTGCGCCTTGGCAAAGGCGACGTGCTCGGTCAGATGCAGCGCCTCGCCATGTGCCGGCACCGCGATCTGCGGCCGGATCCAGCCGTACATCTCTTTCACTTCATCAAGGCGCGGATGGCCCGAGACATGCACCAGCCCGTGCCGGTCGGTGATGATCTCGACATTCTGCATGGCCAGTGCGTTGACGACCTTGTTGATCGACTTCTCGTTGCCGGGAATGGCGCGCGAGGAAAAGATCACCCGGTCGCCCGAGGTCAGCTTCATGGCATTGTTCTCGCCCGCCGCGATACGCGCCAGCGCGGCGCGCGGCTCGCCCTGCGAGCCGGTGACCAGCACCACCACCTTGTCGCGCGGCAGGCGCTGGAACGCATCCTGTCCCCGGAAGGCCGGCAGCCCGGCGAGCAGGCCAAGTTCGCTCGACAGTTCGATCACCCGTTCCATCGCCCGCCCGGCGACGATCACCTGCCGGCCGGCCTCGCGCGCCGCCTCGGCCACGGCACGGATGCGCGCCACGTTTGAGGCGAAGGTGGTGACCAGCACGCGCCCCGGCGAGCCCTTGATGATCTCGGCCAGGGTCTCGGACACCTGCCGCTCCGAGGCGGAAATCCCCTCGCGCAGGATGTTGGTGGAATCGCAGACCAGCGCCAGCACACCCTCGTCGCCGATCTCCTTCAGCCGCGCCTCGTTGGTCGGCAGTCCCAGAACCGGCGTGCGGTCGATCTTCCAGTCACCGGTATGCAGCACCGTGCCGAGCGGCGTGCGGATGGCCAGCGCGCAGGATTCGGGGATGGAATGGGCGACCGGAATGGTCTCGATGTCGAACGGCCCGACCTTGAAGCGCGTCGCCTGCCCGATCTTGCGGATCGGCACCTTCGGCGCCCCGGGCTCGCTCAGCCGGCGGATTTCCAGCAGGCCGGCGGCAAATTCCGTGCAGTAGATCGGCACGCCCAGCCGCGACCAGAGGTCCGCCACCGCGCCGAAATGGTCCTCGTGCGCATGCGTGAGCACGATGCCGCAGAGGTTGGCCTTGCGCTCTTCGATGAAGGCGATCGACGGCAGGATCAGGTCGATCCCCGGCAGATCCTCCCCGGCGAAGGCCACCCCGAGGTCGACCATCAGCCACTGCCGGTTCTTGGCCGGCCCGAAGCCGTAGAGCCCGCAGTTCATGCCGATCTCGCCAAGGCCGCCAAGCGGCAGGAAGACCAGTTCGTCGCTCGCCGCCATCATGCGCCCCCGAATTCGTTGAGGAAGACATCGCCCGCATCGACATGGACAAGTCCATCGGGTGTGTCGAGAATCAGCCGCCCCCGGTCGTCGATGCCGCCGAACCGCCCGCTGCGGGCGCCTTGAGCCAGCTTCACAGTCAGCGGCGTGCCCGGTTTCAGCGCCAGTTCGCGCCAGGCATCGCGCACCCGGTAGAACCCCCGCCCCCGGGCAAAGACCTTCAGCCAGTGCGCCATGCTTTCCGACAGGCGGCGAAACACCTCGCGCCGCCCCGCGCTCACCCCCAGCGCCTGCAAGGCCGTGGTCCGCACCGGGCCCAGATCGGGCGCGCTCGCCATGTTGAGGCCGATGCCGATGGCCACGGCATGCCTTCCGCCCTCCAGCCCGCGCCCTTCCAGAAGAATGCCGCTGATCTTGGCCCCGTCGACGATCAGATCGTTCGGCCATTTCAGCCGCACATCGCCGGGCACGGACAACGCCCGCACCACCTCGGCCAGCGCGATCCCCGCGACAAAGCCCAGACGCGGCGACTCTTCCATCGGGCAGGGATCGACCAGCAGCAGCGAGGCATAGAGATTGCCGGGCGGCGATACCCACTCCCGGCCGTTGCGCCCCCGCCCGGCGCGCTGCTTTTCAGACAGGACCCAGGTCTTGTTCGCCCCGGCCTGCTGGGCCAGATCGAGCGCCAGGCGATTGGTCGAATCGACCGTCTCCAGCGTCACCAGCGAGAAGCCGGCGGCGCCGGCTTCATCGCCGAGGCGCATCGACATGTCCATCTAGAACAGGGACTTGGCGGCAGCCCCGGCGGCAGCCTTCAGAGGCGCGGGAACAACCCAGAACAGCAGCACGAACAGGCCGGCCACCGTCATCACCAGCTTGACTTCGCCGCCGACCGGCAGGAAGCGACCGCGCGGCTCATCAAGATACATCACCTTGACCACGCGCAGATAATAATAGGCCGACACCACCGAGGTGAGGATGCCGATGATCGCCAGCGCGAACAGCTTGGCCTTGATCGCCGCGGCAAAGACATAGAACTTGCCGAAGAAGCCCGCCAGCGGNGGAATGCCGATCAGCGAGAACAGGATCAGCATGAACATCGCCGCCGCGAACGGATGGGTGCGCGACAGGCCGGCCAGATCGTCGATGGTCTCCACCCGCCCGGTCGCCGTCTTCATCGACAGGATGCAGGCAAAGGCGCCCAGCGTCATGGCCAGATAGATCGCCATGAAGATTGCCACGCCCTCGACGCCCTGCACCGAGCCCGAAGCGAGACCGACCATGGCATAGCCCATGTTGCCGATCGACGAATAGGCCATCAGCCGCTTGATGTTGGTCTGGGTGATCGCCGCAAAGGCGCCCAGCGCCATCGAGGCGATGGCCATGAAGGTCACCACCTGCTGCCATTCGCGCGTCACGCCCGGGAAGGCATCAACCAGCAGGCGCACGAGAATCGCCATCGCCGCCATCTTCGGCGCCGTGGCAAAGAACGTCGTCACCGGCGTCGGCGCGCCTTCATAAACGTCGGGCGTCCACATGTGGAACGGCACGGCGGAAATCTTGAAGGCGAGGCCGGCGAGGATGAAGACAAGGCCGAAGGTCACCCCGGTGTTGTGCCCGCCCTGCACCGATTCCGCGATCGCCTTGAAGCTGATCGAGCCGGTGAAGCCATAGACCAGGCTCATGCCATAGAGCAGCATGCCCGAGGACAGCGCGCCGAGCACGAAGTACTTCAGGCCCGCCTCGGTCGAGCGGGTGTTGTCGCGATGGAACGAGGCAACGACGTAGAGCGCCAGACTCTGAAGTTCGAGGCCGAGGTANAGCGAGATCAGCTCGTTGGCCGAGATCATCACCATCATGCCGACGGTGGAGAGGATGATCAGGATCGCGTATTCGAAGCGGCCGAACTTCTCGTCGCGCATGTAGCCCGACGACAGGATCACCGCCGCCAGCGAGCCGATCAGCGTCAGCACCTTCATGTAGCGGGCGAACTCATCGGAGATGAAGGCGCCGTTGAAGGTCTGCTGCGCGCCCGGCCCCTGTTCGATGACCAGGAGGCCGGCGACGATGAGGGCGATGATCGCCACCCAGTCGATCAGGCGTTTGCTGCTTTCGCCGCGCACGGCCCCGATGAGCACCATCGCCAGACCGGCGACAATCAGCACCAGTTCGGCAAGGAAGGGACCGAAGGAAGGAATCGAGGTCATCGTCGCGATGTCCTTTTCGTATCAGTTCAGCATCAGCAGCGCGGCCTTGACCGGCGCCATGCCAGCCTGGGCCTGCTTGATGACAAGTTCGACGGAAGCGGCGCAGGCATCGAGGATCGGCCCCGGCTTGACGCCATAGTAGAGGGTCAGCAGCACCAGCGGCGCGAAGATCAGCAGTTCCCGCCGGTCCATGTCCGGGATGGCGGCCAGCACCGGCTTGTCCATCTTGCCGAACACGACGCGCGCGAACAGCCACAGCGCATAGCCCGCCGACAGGATGACGCCCAGGGTGGCGACAAAGGCCAGCCAGGTGCTCGCCTTGTAGGCGCCGGCCAGCGTCAGGAACTCGCCGACGAACCCGCTGGTCCCCGGCAGGCCGACGTTGGCCATGGTGAACAGCATGAACACCAGCGCATAGAGCGGCATCTTTTCGACAAGGCCGCCATAGGCCGAGATCTCACGGGTGTGCATCCGGTCATAGATCACGCCGACGCAGAGGAAGAGCGCGCCGGAGACCAGCCCGTGGCTGACCATCTGGAACACCGCACCCTGCACGCCCTGCATGTTCATCGAGAAGATGCCCATGGTGACATAGCCCATGTGCGCCACCGACGAGTAGGCGATCAGCTTCTTGATGTCCTCCTGCATCAGCGCCACCAGCGAGGTGTAGACGATGGCGATGGCCGAGAGCCAGAACACCATGTCGGCGAACTGGATCGAGGCGGCCGGGAACATCGGCAGCGAGAACCGGAGGAAGCCGTAGCCACCCATCTTCAGCAGGATGCCCGCCAGGATGACCGAGCCCGCCGTCGGCGCTTCGACGTGCGCATCGGGCAGCCAGGTATGCACCGGCCACATCGGCATCTTGACCGCGAAGGAGGCGAAGAACGCCAGCCATAGCCATGTCTGAAGCTTGGGGTCGAACTTGTGGGCCATCAGCTTGAGGATGTCCGTCGTCCCCGCCTCCCAGTACATCGCCATGATCGCAAGGAGCATGAGCACCGAGCCGACCAGCGTGTAGAGGAAGAACTTGAACGAGGCGTAGAGCCGGCGCTTGCCGCCCCAGATGCCGATGATCAGGAACATCGGGATCAGCCCGCCCTCGAAGAACAGGTAGAACAGCACCAGATCGAGCGCCGCGAACACGCCGAGCATCAGCGTTTCGAGGATCAGGAAGGCGGCGAAATACTCGCGCACCCGGGTGCTGATCGACTGCCACGAGGCCAGGATGCACAGCGGCATCAGGAAGGTGGTCAGCAGCACGAAGGGCATCGAGATGCCGTCCACGCCCAGCTGGTAGATGATCGTGTCATCGAACCAGGTCTTCTTTTCCAGAAGCTGGAAGCCCGCCTGCGTGGCGTCGAACCGGCCCCAGGCGACCAGCGACAGCAGGAAGGTGACGAGCGTCGTCCACAGCGAGATCCAGCGGGACATGCGGTCGCCCGCCTCCCCCTCGCGCTGCACCAGCACCAGCGCCGCGCCGAGCAGCGGCAGGAAAATCAGGCCGGAGAGAATTCCAAAGCCGAACATCAGTGTGTCCCTCCGGCAAAGAGGTACCAGGTAACGAGAAGCGCGACGCCAATCAGCATGGCGAAGGCATAGTGATAGACAAGGCCCGTCTGGAGCTTCGAGGCGCGGACCGCGATCCGGCCGGCCAGCGCCGAGACGCCGTCGGGACCGAAGCCGTCGATCAGCCAGCCGTCGCCCTTCTTCCAGAAGAACCGGCCAAGCCACATCGCGGGGCGGACGAAGATGCGGTCATAAAGCTCGTCGAAGTACCACTTGTTGAGCAGGAACCGGTAGAGGCCCGGGAAGGTCTGCGCCAGGCGCACCGGCTTGCCCGGATCCCGCACATAGAAGGCATACGAAAGCAGGAAGCCCAGAACCATCATCACGAACGGGCTCCACTTCACCCAGCCCGGCACGCCATGCATGTCGTGCAGGATGTGGTTGTCCTTGGCCATGAACAGCGCACTCTTCCAGAAGTGGTCGTAGTCATGCCCGATGAACTTCTCGGCCAGCGGGAAGCCGGCGAGAATCGCGCCCAGCGCCAGCACGACGAGCGGGATCAGCATCGTCCTCGGGCTTTCGTGCGCGTGGTCATAGGTGTGGTGATCCGCCCGCGTCGGCCCGGTGAAGGTCATGAAGAACAGGCGCCACGAGTAGAACGAGGTCATGAANGCCGCGACGATGATCAGCACGAAGGCATAGTCATGGCCGAAGCGGTGCGAGGCATANGCCGCCTCGATNATCGCGTCCTTGGAGAAGAAGCCGGCGGTGAACGGAAANCCGGTCAGCGCCAGCGTGCCCACGGCCATCATCGCCCCGGTGAACGGGATCTTGGACCACAGCCCGCCCATGTTGCGCATGTCCTGCTCGTGGTGCATCGCATGGATGACCGAGCCGGCCCCGAGGAACAGGAGCGCCTTGAAGAAGGCGTGTGTGAACAGGTGGTAGATGCCGGCCGAGTAGGCGCCGACGCCCAGCGCCACGAACATGTAGCCGAGCTGCGAACAGGTCGAATAGGCGATCACCCGCTTGATGTCGTTCTGGACCAGACCGACCGTCGCGGCGAAGAACGCCGTGGTGCCGCCGATGATGATCACCACCGACTGGGCAAACGGCGACAGTTCGAACAGCGGCGACAGGCGCGCCACCATGAACACGCCGGCGGTCACCATGGTCGCGGCGTGGATGAGCGCGGAGACCGGCGTGGGGCCTTCCATCGCGTCGGGAAGCCAGGTGTGCAGCAGGAACTGCGCCGACTTGCCCATGGCGCCCATGAACAACAGGCAGCAGGCCAGCGTCATCGTGTTGATCTGGTAGCCGAGGAACGAGGTCACCGCCGTGGCCTTGCCCGGGGCGGCGGCGAAGATGCCGTCGAACGACACGGTGCCGAAGGTCCAGAACACCAGGAAGATGCCAAGGGCGAAGCCGAAGTCGCCGACGCGGTTGACGATGAAGGCCTTCATCGCCGCGGCGTTGGCCGAGGGCTTGTGGAACCAGAAGCCGATCAGGAGGTAGGAGGCGAGGCCCACGCCTTCCCAGCCGAAGAACATCTGAGCCAGGTTGTCGGCGGTCACCAGCATCAGCATGGCGAAGGTGAACAGCGACAGATAGGCAAAGAACCGCGGCCGGGCCGGATCCTCGTGCATGTAGCCCATCGAATAGAGGTGCACGAGCGCGGAAACCGTGGTCACCACCACCAGCATCACCGCGGTCAGGCTGTCGACACGCAGCGCCCAGTCGAAGCTCATCGAGCCCGAGGTCACCCAGTTGCCGAGCGTGATGCGGACCGGCTCGGCCCCGCCCAGCGCGATCTTGGCGAACACCACCCACGACAGCAGGCAGGCGAGGAACAGGAAGCCCGTGGTCACGTATTCGGCAAACTGGATCACGCCAGCCGAATGCGGCGAGGGCACCACCGCGTGGTGGTCGTCATGGCCGTGATCGCCGTGGCCGTGCCCGTGGTCGTCATGGGCATGGGCCGAATGATCCGCAGCGCCGAAGGCGGCGGCACCCGTGCCCGGCTTGTGGGCCAGCAGGCTCGCGGCGCCTGCAAGCAGGAACCCGAGCAGCGGGAGAAAAACGATGGCTGTGTACATGATTGCCCGCTCAGCCCTTCATCATATTGATGTCTTCAACCGCGATGGAGCCACGGTTGCGGTAGTAGACGACGAGGATCGCCAGCCCGATGGCCGCCTCCGCCGCCGCGACCGTCAGGATCAGCAGCGCGAAGACCTGCCCCGTCAGATCGCCCAGATACGACGAGAAGGCGACGAAATTGATGTTGACCGACAACAGGATGAGTTCGATCGACATCAGGATGACGATGACGTTCTTCCGGTTGACGAAGATGCCGAACACACCCAGCGTGAACAGGATGCCCGAGAGCACGAGATAGTGTGACAACCCGATCATGGCTCAGACCCCCTGCCCCGGCGCGACGTTCTTCACTTCCATGGCACTGGCCCGCCCGCGCGCGTTCTGGGCCATCACGTCCTGCCGCTTGACGCCCGGCCGGTCGCGCAGGGTCAGCACGATCGCGCCGATCATCGCCACCAGCAGGATCAGGCCCGCCAGCTGGAAGAAGTAGAAATGCTCGGTGTAGAGGATCATGCCGAGCCCGCGCAGGTTCATCGCCCCGGCGGTCGCCTTCGACACTTCCTTGCCCACCGCCAGCGCCTCGGGCGTCAGCTTCCAGGTGCCCAGCACCAGCGCCATCTCGATGCCGAAGATCGCCGCGACCAGCCCGCCGATCGGCAGGTATTTGGCAAACCCCTGCCTCAGTTCGACGAAATCGACGTCGAGCATCATCACCACGAACAGGAACAGCACCGCCACCGCGCCGACGTAGACCACGACCAGCAGCATGGCGAGGAATTCCGCCCCCAGCAGCAGGAACAGTCCTGCCGCGTTGAAAAACGCGAGAATCAGGAACAGGACCGCGTGGACCGGGTTCCTGGCCGCGATCACCATGAAGGCGCTCGCGAGCAGGATGCTCGAAAACAGGTAGAAGAAGAAAGCGATCACGCTCATCGTTCGGGTCTCGTGGGGGCCGGACGCCCCCTTGTGATGCGGGTTGCCCCGCGGCTCCGTCTATAGTCCCAGAAGCGCGCCGCACAAACCCTCGNCGCATGCTCCAATTGTCTCAGGCCCCGCCTCAGCGGTAGGGCGCATCCAGCGCGATGTTGCGGGCAATCTCCCGCTCCCAGCGCGCNCCGTTCTCCAGAAGGCGCTGCTTGTCGTAGAACAGCTCCTCGCGCGTCTCGGTGGCGAATTCGAAGTTGGGCCCCTCGACGATCGCCTCCACCGGGCAGGCTTCCTGACAGAANCCGCAGTAGATGCACTTGGTCATGTCGATGTCGTAGCGGGTCGTGCGGCGCGTGCCGTCGTTGCGGCGCGGGCCGGCCTCGATCGAGATCGCCTGCGCCGGACAGATCGCCTCGCACAGCTTGCAGGCAATGCAGCGCTCCTCGCCGTTCGGATAACGGCGCAGCGCATGCTCGCCGCGGAAACGCGGGCTCAGCTCGCCCTTCTCGAAGGGATAGTTGATGGTCGGCTTGGGCTTGAAGAAATAGCGCATGGCCAGGAAGAAGGCCGAAACGAATTCCTTGAGCAGCAGCCCCTTGGCGGCTTGTGCGAGCATTACTTTTTCCCCTCCGCCTGAGTGATCGCCGCCGGCGTGCCGTAGCGATACCAGCCCGTCGCCTGAAGGACGCCGGCCGTCAGAACCACCGCGGCCAGAGACAGCGGCAGGAACACCTTCCAGCCCAGGCGCATCAGCTGGTCGTAGCGGTAGCGCGGCACCATCGCCTTGGCCATCGCGAAACCGAAGAAGATCACCGACACCTTGATGAGGAACCAGACCACACCCGGCACCCAGGTGAACGGCGCCATGTTGATCGGCGGCAGCCAGCCCCCGAGGAAAAGGATCGTCGTCATGGCGCACATCGACATGATCGCCACGTATTCGCCCAGCATGAACAACAGGTACGGGGTCGAGCCGTACTCGGTCATGAAGCCGGCGACCAGTTCCGATTCCGCCTCGACCAGATCGAACGGTGGACGGTTCGTCTCGGCCAGCGCCGAGATGAAGAAGATCACGAACATCGGGAACAGCGGCCAGATGAACCAGCCGAGCGCGCCATAGCGGTTGTTCTGCGCTTCCACGATATCGGTCAGGTTCAGCGAGCCGACGAACAGCAGCACGGTGATGATGACGAAGCCGAGCGAGACTTCATACGACACCATCTGCGCCGCCGAGCGCAGCGCCGAAAGGAACGGATACTTCGAGTTCGACGCCCAGCCGCCGATGATGATGCCGTAAACGCCGAGCGAGGAGATCGCGAACAGGAACAGGATGCCGACGTTGATGTCGGCGATNACCCAGCCGTCCGCCACCGGAATCACCGACCAGGCCGCCAGCGAGAGCACGCAGGTCAGCAGCGGCGCCAGCAGGAACAGCACCTTGTCGGCGCCGGCCGGCACGGTCGGCTCCTTCAGCACGAACTTCAGAAGATCGGCGAAGGATTGCAGCAGGCCGAACGGACCGACCACGTTGGGGCCGCGCCTGAGCTGCACCGCCGCCCAGATCTTGCGATCCGCCAGCAGGTAAAAGGCGATCAGCACCAGAAGCACCACCAGNAGCACCACGCTCTTCAGCGCGATGATCAGCAGCGGCACGAACCATGTCGTCTTGGTCCACAGGAACCAGAGGGCGCCGACGGCGATCGTCACGCCAATCAGCGCAACGATCAGATAGAACGACCAGATCCAGAGCGGGGCGACCGCCTTGATCTTTCTGGGCGCCGAAGTGGCGTCAGTCATCATTGCCCCCTTATTCCGCCGCGACCGCAGCACGCTGGCTGGCGAGGGCCGAGCATTCGGCCATCACGCTCGACGCGCGCGCAATCGGATTCGTGAGATAGAAATCGCTGATCGCCGAAGCGAACGGCGCCTTGCCGGCCGTGCCCGCCAGCCCGGCAAGCTTGCCGATGTCGGCGGCATCGCCGGCCTTGATCTGGTCGATGGCGGCGAAATGCGGATGCGCCGCATAGAGCGCCGCGCGCAACTGGCCAAGGCTGTCAAAGCCGAGCGTCTTGCCCAGCACGGCCGACAGGGCCCGCAGGATCGCCCAGTCCTCGCGGGCCTCGCCCGGGGCGAAACCGGCGCGGGTGGTCACCTGCACGCGTCCCTCGGTGTTGACGTAGGTCGCCGATTTCTCGGTGTAGGCCGCCCCCGGCAGGATGACATCCGCCCGGTGCGCGCCCTTGTCGCCATGTGTGGCCTGATAGACCACGAAGGCCCCGGCCGGGATCTCGATCTCGTCGGCGCCCAGGTTGAAGATCACGTCCATGGCGCCCGGCGCCAGAATGCCGGCCGTATCCTTGCCGCCCTCGCCCGGCACGAAGCCGACATCGAGCGCGCCGACCAGCGCCGCTTCCGTATGCAGAACGCTGAAGCCGTTCCAGCCGTCCTTGACCGCACCGATCGCCTGTGCCGCCTTGGCCGCCAGCGCCAGCACCGCCGCGCCGTCGGCCCGGTTGAGCGCGCCCTGCCCGACGATCACCAGCGGCTTGCTCTTGCCGGCGGGGATCAGGCTGGCAGCGTTGGCCAGCGTCTCCGGCCCGGCGCCGAGATAGGTCGTGGCATAGGTCAGGTCGGCCTTTTCGCCGATGACGCCGACATAAAGATCGCCGCGCAGCCAGCGCTTGCGGATGCGCGCATTGAGCACCGGCGCTTCCTTGCGCGGGTTGGACCCGACGATCAGGATCGCGTCCGCCTCCTCGATGCCCGCAATGGTGGCATTGAACAGATACGAGGCGCGCCCGTTGGCCGGGCTCAGCGGCGAACCGGGATAGCGGCAGTCAAGATTGGTCGAGCCCAGCGAAGCCAGCAGCGACTTGAGCGCGAACATCTCCTCGACGCCGGCCAGTTGCCCGGCCAGCGCGCCGATGCGGGCGCCGCTCGTCGCCTTCACCTTCTCGGCGATGGCGGCAAACGCCTCATCCCACGAGGCCGACTGGAGCGTGCCGTTCTTGCGCACATAGGGCTGATCGAGCCGCTGCGTGCGCAGCCCGTCCGCCACATGGCGGGTCTTGTCCGAAATCCATTCCTCGTTGATCGCGTCATTGACGCGCGGCAGCACGCGCATCACTTCCCGGCCGCGCGTATCGACCCGGATGTTCGAGCCCAGCGCGTCCATCACGTCGATCGATTCGGTCTTCTGGAATTCCCAGGCCCGATAGGTCGAGGCATGCGGCTTGGCGGTCAGCGCGCCGACCGGGCACAGATCAACCACGCAGCCCTGCATCTCGCTGGTCAAAGCCTTTTCGAGGTAGGAGGTGATCTCCATGTCCTCGCCGCGACCGATGGCGCCCATCTCGGTGATGCCCGCCACCTCGGTGGTGAAGCGGACGCAGCGCGTGCACTGGATGCAGCGCGTCATCATCGTCTTGATCAGCGGGCCGAGGTTCTTTTCCTCCACCGCGCGCTTGTCCTCGCTGTAGCGCGAGCGCGCCCCGCCATAGGCCATCGCCTGATCCTGCAGGTCGCATTCGCCGCCCTGGTCGCAGATCGGGCAATCGAGCGGATGGTTGATGAGCAGGAACTCCATCACCCCTTCGCGCGCCTTCTTCACCATCGGCGATTTGGTCAGCACCACCGGCGGTTCGCCGTTGGGGCCCGGACGGATGTCGCGCACGCCGAGCGCGCAGGAGGCCTGCGGCTTGGGCGGGCCGCCCTTCACCTCGACCAGACACATGCGGCAGTTGCCGGCAACCGACAGCCGCTCATGGAAGCAGAAGCGCGGCACCTCGATGCCGGCCGCCTCGATCGCCTGAAGCAGCGTGAAGTGCGGGGGGACGTCGACTTCGATGCCGTCGATGGAAAGCTTGGTCATGGTCTTACTCCGCCGCCATCGGAACCGGATCGGAGTGCGGATTGGCCGTATAGGCGTCAATCTTCGCTTCGATCTCGTGGCGGAAATGCGTGATCAGGCCCTGGATCGGCCAGGCAGCCGCGTCGCCCAGCGCNCAGATGGTGTGACCCTCGACCTGCTTGGANACNTCCAGCAGCATGTCGATCTCGCGCTTCTGCGCCCGGCCNTCGGCCATGCGGGCGATGACGCGCGCCATCCAGCCCGTGCCCTCGCGGCACGGCGTGCACTGGCCACAGCTCTCGTGCTTGTAGAAGGCGGAGATGCGGGCAATCGCCCGCACGATGTCGGTGGACTTGTCCATCACGATCACCGCCGCCGTGCCAAGGCCCGAGCGCAGCTTGCCCAGCGAATCGAAATCCATCGGCGTGTCGATGATCTGCGCCGCCGGCACCATGCGCACCGAAGAGCCGCCGGGGATGACCGCCTTCAGGTTGTCCCAGCCGCCGCGGATGCCGCCGCAATGCTTCTCGATCAGCTCGCGGAACGGAATGCCCATCGCCTCTTCGACGTTGCAGGGCTTGTTCACATGCCCCGAGACGCAGAACAGCTTGGTGCCGACGTTGTTGGGGTTGCCGATCTTGTTGAACCAGCCGGCCCCGCGCCGCAGGATCGTGCCCGCCACCGCGATCGACTCGACGTTGTTCACCGTGGTCGGGCAGCCATAAAGCCCCATGTTCGCCGGGAACGGTGGCTTCATGCGCGGCATGCCCTTCTTGCCTTCAAGGCTTTCGAGCAGGGCCGTCTCCTCGCCGCAGACATAGGCGCCGGCGCCGTGGTGCACATAGAAATCGAACGGATAGCCGTGAACGTTGTCCTTGCCGATCAGCCGGGCCTCATAGGCCTCGTCCACCGCCTTCTGCAGGGCGACGCGCTCGGCAATGAACTCGCCGCGGATGTAGATGTAGGCGGCGTTGGCGCCCATCGCGAACGAGGCAAGCATCGCCCCCTCGATCAGGAGGTGGGGGTCGCCGCGCAGGATCTCGCGATCCTTGCAGGTGCCGGGCTCTGATTCGTCGCCGTTGATGACCAGATAGTGCGGCCGCCCGTCCGACTGCTTGGGCATGAACGACCATTTCAGCCCGGTGGGGAAGCCGGCGCCGCCGCGGCCGCGCAGGCCCGAGGCCTTCATCTCGTCGATGATCCAGTCGCGGCCCTTCTCCAGCAGGTACTTGGTGCCGTCCCAGTTGCCGCGCTTCAGCGCGCCCTTGAGGCCGGGGTCCTGAAACCCGTAGAGGTTGGTGAAGATGCGATCCTTGTCGGCCAGCATGGTTCAGCCCTCACTTCGTCCCGGCAGGCTTGTCGCCCGCCGCATTCTCGGGCCGCCAGCCGGTGGCCAGTTTCTTGGATTGGTCGATCCACTTGTCGCGCCCGGCGCGGCCGTAGAAGCCTTCGAGGTTCTCGTCCACCCAGGCCAGTTCCTTGTCGGTCCAGGCGGCGATCTGGTCGAAATGGAACACGCCCATCGCATGCAGCATCGCTTCCAGCTTCGGCCCGACGCCCCAGATCAGCTTGAGATCGTCGCCCTTGCCGCCGCGCGGCGCCGCCAGCCCCTTGGGTTTGTCCTCGGCGGTCGCCGTCTTCACCGGCGGCTCGCCCTTCTTCGGCGCGGGCGCGCTGACAGCGGCAACCGGTTGGGCCGCTGCGGGAGCGGCGGGAGCCGGAGCCGGTGCAGGAGCAGCCGCCGCCGCAGCTTTCGCGGCGGCCTCGGCCTTGGCGGCCTGCGCCTTGGCAAGGCGATCGTCGAAGGCGGCGCGCCAGCTGCCGACGGCCGAGCCGTCATAGAGCGCCGGGTCGAGCAGCGTATTGACCGCGCCTTCCGGCTCGGAGGTCGTGCGCCCGCTTTGCGAGCCAACCTTCACCGGGCGNCCCGCAGCCAGATCGTCGAGCAGCTTGCTGAAGTTCTCGGTGGTCAGGTCTTCATAATAATCGTCGTTGATCTGCACCATCGGCGCGTTGCAGCAGGCGCCGAGGCACTCGACCTCAAGCCAGGAGAACTTGCCGTCGGCGGTGACATGGCGTTGCTCGCCGATCCGCTCCTTGCAGACCTTGATGATCTTGTCGGCGCCGCGCAGCGCGCAGGGCGTGGTGCCGCAGAGCTGGATGAAATACTGCCCCACCGGCTCAAGGTTGAACATGGTGTAGAAGGTCGCGACTTCCAGCACGCGGATGTAGGGCATGCCCAGCATGTCGCCGACATGCTCGATGGCAGCGCGCGGCAGCCAGCCGCCGGACTGGGCCTGCGCCTTCCACAACAGCGGGATCACCGCCGAGGCCTGCCGGCCGGCGGGATACTTGGCAAGCTGCGTATCGGCCCACGCCCTGTTTTCGGTCGAGAACGCAAAGCTCGCTGGTTGAACCTCATCAGGCGCAAGGCGGCGGACGGACATTGCTCGAACCTCTCAAAAACAGACAGACTGCTTCGACGGACGACCGTCGGAGCTCTTCGCGATCTGCATCAGGCAGGTGCGGACTTCCGCCCCCCGCTGCATCATCACGACAAACCCAAGGCCACGGGACGAGGCGTTCTGAACCGCCTTGATCTCGTAACCGTCACGCGCCAGCGTTTCCAGCGTCGGACCAGCCGGCACCTGCGGGCTCGGCGGCGTGGTTTGCGCCATCGTGCCCGAGGCCAGCGCCACCCCGACCAGAACTGCCGCCGCGCCGCTCATCACCGGTCCACTTCCCCGAACACGATGTCGAACGAGCCCATGATCGCGGACACGTCCGCCAGCATGTGCCCCTTGGCCAGGAAATCCATGGCCTGAAGATGCGCATAGCCGGGAGCGCGAATCTTGCAGCGATACGGCTTGTTGGTGCCGTCGCCGACGAGATACACGCCGAACTCGCCCTTCGGCGCCTCGATCGCGGCGTAAACTTCGCCCGCCGGGACCTTGAAGCCTTCGGTAAACAGCTTGAAGTGGTGAATCAGCGCTTCCATCGAGCGCTTCATCTCGCCGCGCTTGGGCGGCGCCACCTTGCCGCCGGCCGAAACGGGACCCTGCCCCTCCGGCGCGCGCAGCCTGGCGATGCACTGCTTCATGATCCGCACCGACTGGCGCATCTCTTCCATGCGGATGTGATAGCGGTCGTAGCAGTCGCAGTTCTTGCCGATCGGAATGTCGAATTCGAGTTCCGAATAGCATTCGTAGGGCGTGGCGCGCCTGAGATCCCAGGCGACGCCCGAGCCGCGCACCATCACGCCCGAGAAGCCGCGCTTCCAGGCATCCTCGATCGAGACGATGCCGATATCGACGTTGCGCTGCTTGAAGATGCGGTTGTCGGTCAGCAGCCCCTCAAGGTCGTCGCAGACCTGAAGGAACGGATCGCACCACGCCTCGATGTCGTTGATCAGTTCGGGCGGAAGATCCTGATGCACCCCGCCCGGACGGAAATAGTTGGCATGCAGGCGGGCGCCGCAGGCCCTCTCGTAGAAGATCATCAGCTTCTCGCGCTCTTCGAAGCCCCACAGCGGCGGGGTGAGCGCACCAACGTCCATCGCCTGCGTCGTCACGTTGAGCAGATGCGACAGGATGCGGCCGATTTCGGAGAACAGCACGCGGATCAGCTGGCCGCGCCGCGGCACCTCGACGCCCAGCAGCTTCTCCACCGCGAGGCAGAAGGCATGCTCCTGGTTCATCGGCGCGCAGTAGTCGAGCCGATCGAAATAGGGCACGGCCTGAAGATAGGTCTTCTGCTCGATCAGCTTCTCGGTGCCGCGATGCAGCAGGCCGATGTGCGGATCGCAGCGCTCGACGACTTCGCCGTCCAGCTCCATGACGAGGCGCAGCACGCCGTGCGCCGCCGGATGCTGCGGACCCCAGTTGATCTGGAAATTGCGGAGGTGCGGTTGCTCGGTCATGGTTGCCTCACTGCCCCTTCGCCTTTTCATCGCCCGGCAGGACGTATTCGACGCCCTCCCACGGCGACAGGAAGTCGAACTGGCGCATTTCCTGGTTCAGCTTCACCTTTTCATAGACGACCCGCTTTTCCTGATCGTCATAGCGCACTTCGACATAGCCCGTGGTCGGGAAGTCCTTGCGCAGCGGGTGGCCCTGGAAGCCNTAGTCGGTCAGCAGCCGGCGCAGGTCGGGGTGGTCGGAGAAGACGATGCCGTACATGTCGTAGGCCTCGCGCTCATACCAGTCGGCGCCCGGAAACAGCCCGGTGATCGACGGGACGGCNGTGGTCTCGTCGGCCTGCACCTTGATGCGGATGCGCTGCACATGGCGCGGCGAGAGCAGGTGATAGACGACATCGAATCGTTTGGCGCGGCCGGGATAGTCGGCGCCGCACAGGTCGATGAAGCTCCAGAACAGGCACCTGGCGTCGGATTGCAGGAAGGTCAGCACCTTCACGACCTCCGCCGCCTCGGCGTTCAGGGTGAGTTCGCCATAGGCGACATCGAAACCGTTCACCGCGCCGGGCAGCGCCTGGGTGATGTGCTCGCCAAGGGTCTGAAGCGTCTCGGTCATGACCGTCGTTCACCTGTCCCGTCGCACGGCCCGGACAATCCCGGGATCAATGCGACTGTTCAAACTGTTCTGCGTCCGAAGGCCGTTGCCGGCCTTCCGCGCCCGTTATCGCTCGATCGTCGCGGTGCGACGAATCTTCTTCTGTAGCAGCAGGATGCCGTAGACCAGCGCCTCGGCGCTCGGCGGGCAGCCCGGCACGTAGACATCGACCGGCACGATCCGGTCGCAGCCGCGCACCACCGAATACGAGTAGTGGTAATAGCCGCCGCCGTTGGCGCAGGAGCCCATCGAAATGACGTAGCGCGGCTCCGGCATCTGGTCATAGACCTTGCGCAGCGCCGGCGCCATCTTGTTGGTCAAGGTGCCGGCCACGATCATCACGTCCGACTGGCGCGGCGAGGCGCGCGGCGCAAAGCCGAAGCGCTCCACGTCATANCGCGGCATCGANGCCTGCATCATTTCCACCGCGCAGCAGGCGAGGCCGAAGGTCATCCACATCAGCGAGCCGGTGCGCGCCCAGGCGATCAGCTCGTCCGTGGCGGTGACAATGAAGCCCTTGTCGGCCAGTTCGTTGTTGATCGACACGAAATACGGATCGGTCGCGCCGATCGGCCGGCCGTCCGGCCCCAGCAGCCCCTTGGGGGCGGGAGCGACGAGCGGATTGCCGCGATCGATTGCAGTAACGGCCATGTCTCAACCCTCCAGCGCGGCGCGGCTCACTGCCACTCCAGCGCGCCCTTCTTCCATTCGTAGATGAAGCCGATGGTCAGCACCCCGAGGAAGCTCATCATCGAGGCAAACCCGAACCAGCCGATGTCCTTGGCCACCACCGCCCACGGGAAGAGGAACGCCACTTCGAGGTCGAAGATGATGAACAGCAGCGAGACCAGGTAGAATCGCACGTCGAACTTCATGCGCGCGTCGTCGAAGGCGTTGAAGCCGCATTCGTAGGCCGACAGCTTCTCGGCGTCTGGCGCCTTGAACGCCACCACGAACGGCGCTGCCAGCAGGGCCAGGCCGATGACGGCGGAGATTCCGAAGAAAATCGCGAGCGGCAGATAATCCGACAGGTCGAGCGGCATTGGTTCACCTTCCAGAGCACTCCCCGGCGTTGCTGCATTGCGGCAACATTGGGGCTGGTACCGTCCGATTAGCCCACAGCGGCAGAGGACGCAAGCGATCCAAAGGTCCAGCGCGTGCGTTTTATCCCCTGCCTTTGGGGCAGGTTTGACATCGCTCAAGCTGAAAGGGAAAAATGGCGCGGACGACGGGGCTCGAACCCGCGACCTCCGGCGTGACAGGCCGGCACTCTAACCGACTGAGCTACGTCCGCGCATTGTTTCGCGCCACGTTTCGCCGCGCGAGAACGGCGGGATACGGAACCTCACCCGACAAGTCAAGCGCCCATTCGGCCTTGCGGAGAAAATTCTCATCCGCGCCGGAACGCCGGGTTCACAGCTTCGGCCGGCCGAGGTTGAGGCGGCGGATGTCGCGCTCGGACAGGATATGGGCGTCTTCGTGCGGCACGGATTCGGCGATCTCCACCAGTTCGGTGCTCACCCCCATGGCCGCGATGTATTCGGTCAGCGCGCTCAGTTCGCCCTCGCCGGCATAGACCCTTTCGTCGCGATATTCCCGCGTCGCCGGGTCGATCTGCCCGATATTGCCGGCCATGCGGTGCACGGCGACGCGGCTTTCCGGCGGCACGACGCGCCGGGCNCCGCCTGCCAGGGCATAGACGCAGGCCGAGGCGCAGGTGCCCGAAACAAACCGCAGGCTGGCCGGCAGGCCGTGCTGCCGCCCTCCGGCGGTACGGCCCGGCAGGTCCTGCGCGCTCATCGCCCGTGCCACAACGACGACGGTGCCGAGCTTGCGCAGCACCCGGCCCAGCGCGATCGAGGAATTGACGCTGCCGCCCGGCGAATGAATCAGCAGGACGTTGATCAGCCCGGGCTTCTGGATCTCGCGGCGGGCGAAATCGACGAAAGCCTGCGGCGTCGCCTTGGTGATCTGTCCGCTCGCCTGCATCAGGCGCGGNCAATCGTCGCGACAGCTCGGGTCGGTGGTATAGGGCACCGTGACAAAGGTCATGTCGGCGGCTCTGGCCTGATCGGCCAGAACCGGCACGCACATGAACACAACAGCACGCAACAGACGCGAGAAACGCATCGACACAACTCGGGTACAGATACGCAGGAACACAACGCTTACGCGCCGAGGCCAGATACGAACCCATGGCATCGACGACACAAGTTATGCCGGGCCGCGGGTTAAAATTCCGCGATCCCGGCAGGGCGATTCGGCGTTTCAAAGTGAGTCGGAACGGCACAGGCGGCGATGCGCCGCCCTGCCCGCTCAGGTCTGGCGACGGTTGCCGGTCTTGATCGGCATCTGTCGGATGCGTTCGCCGGTGGCGGCGAAGATCGCATTGAGCACCGCCGGCGCCGCCACCGCGATGGTCGGTTCACCCACCCCGCCCCAGCGCCCGCCCGAGGGCATCACCTCAACCTCGACCTGCGGCATTTCGTCCATGCGGATGACGTTGTAGCTGTCGAAGTTGGTCTGCTCGATCCGCCCGTCCCTGACCGTGCACTGGCCGTAGTAGAGCGCCGACAGCCCATAGGCGAACGAGCCCTCGACCTGCGCCGCGATCTGCTGCGGGTTCACCGCATGGCCGGTGTCGGTGGCGGCGACGATTCGCCTGACGCGGAAACCCTTGCCCTCGGCCGACACCTCGGCCACCGCGGCGGTATAGCTGCCAAAGCCCATGTGCTGGGCGATGCCGCGGAAGACGCCCGGCGCCGCCGGCTTGTCCCAGCCGGCCTTCGCCGCCGCCGCATTCAGCACGGCGAGGTGCTTGGGGTGCCTCGCCATCAGGCTGCGCCGGAAGGCGAGCGGATCCATGCCGACGGCATGGGCGATCTCGTCCATGAAGCATTCGAGATAGATGGCGTTGTGGTTGTGGTTGACCCCGCGCCACACCCCCATCGGCACCGACGAGTTGCGCATCGCATGGTCGATCAGCAGATTCGGCACGGAATAGCCGAACTGCCCGTCGCCGCTCTCCAGCAGGCCCTGGAACACCATCAGGTCCTTCTGTTTCTGAAGCAGCGCCGGGTTCAGGTAGGCGAGGATCGACTGCCCGGAAATGCGCATGTGCACGCTGGTCAGTTGCCCCTTCTCGTCCAGCCCGGCCCGCATGCGGCACTGGCTGACGGGATGGTAGCGGCCGTGCGTCATGTCCTCCTCGCGCGACCAGATCAGCTTGACCGGCACCCCCGGCACCTGCCGTGCGATCAGCACCGCCTGCTTGACGAAATCCGAGGCGCCACGCCGGCCGAAACCGCCGCCCAGATGCACCTTGTGGACATCGCACTGCTCCGCCTTCAGCCCCGCCGCATCGGCTGCGGCCGCCAGCGCCGCCTCGCCGTTCTGCGTCGGACACCAGACCTCGCAACGCTCCGGCGTCCAGCGCGCCGTGGCGTTCATCGGCTCCATCGTCGCGTGGTTGAGGAAGGGGTAGCTGTAGGTCGCCTCGATCACCTTCGCTGCCTTGGCCAGCNCGCCCTTCGCATCGCCGACCTCGTGGCCGACGGAGGCCTCGGCCGCACTCAGCCCCTCGGCCAGCCGCGCGTTGATCTCGCTCTGCTGGACATGGGCGTTGGGGCCGTAATCCCAGCGGATCGGCAGCTTGTCGAGCGCGGATTTCGCCCGCCACCAGCTATCGGCCACCACCGCCACCGCCGTATCGCCGACGCGCAGCACATGCCTGACACCCGGCATGCCCTGCACCGCCGCCGCATCGAACCCCGCCAGCCTGCCGCCGAACACCGGACAATCGGCGATCGCCGCGTTCAGCATNCCCGGCAGGGTGACATCCATGCCGTAGATCTGCCTGCCGTTCAGCTTGTCGCGCGTGTCGAGCCGCTTCACCGGCTTGCCGGCCAGTGTCCAGTCCTTCGGGTCCTTCAGCGGCACGCTCGCCGGCGCCGGCAACTGTCCTGCCGCCTCCGCCACCTTGCCATAGCTGGTGCTGCGGCCCGAGGCGGCATGGCTGATCACCGAGGCCTTGGCCGAACACTCCGAGGCGGGCACGCCCCAGGCGTTGGCGGCGGCCTGGATCAGCATCATCCGCGCCGCCGCGCCGCCCTTGCGCACATACTCCTGCGATTCGCGGATGCCGCGGCTGCCGCCGGTGGCAAAATTGCCCCAGACACGATTGCGCGCCAGATTCTGCCCCGGCGTCGGATATTCGGTCGTCACCTTCGACCAGTCCGCCTCCAGTTCCTCCACCACCAGCTGGGCAAGGCCGGTCAGCGTGCCCTGCCCCATCTCCGAGCGGGCGATGCGGATCACCACCGTGTCATCCGGCTTGATCACCACCCAGGCGTTCACTTCGGGCGGCCGCGTGCCGGCACCCTGCGCGCGCACCCCCTTTCCGAGCGGAAAGCCGAGAGAAAATGCCCCGGCCGCCGATCCGGCGAGGAACAGGCGACGATTGATCCTGACGGTCTTGTCCATGGTCGCCTCCCTCACGCCTTCGCCGCCAGATGGATNGCCGCGCGGATGCGGTTATAGGTGCCGCAGCGACAGATGTTGGTGATCGCCGCATCGATCTCGGCGTCGGTGGGCCTTGGCTTGTCCTTCAGCAGCGCCGCCACGGCCATGATCATGCCCGACTGGCAGAAGCCGCATTGCGGCACGTCGAGTTCCAGCCAGGCCNTCTGCACCGGATGGCTGAGATCGGGCGACAGCCCCTCGATGGTGACAATCTTCTTGCCCACCGCTTCGGAGGCCGGATAGGTGCAGGCGCGCACCGGTTCGCCGTCGATCAGCACCGTGCAGGCGCCGCATTGCGCCACGCCGCAGCCATACTTGGTTCCGGTCAGCCCGGCCTGTTCGCGGATCACCCAGAGCAGCGGCGTATCGGGCTCGGCGTCGAGCTGTCGCAGCACGCCATTGATCGTGAGGCTTATCATCGCTTCTCTCCCGCGCCAGCACCGCGCTTCAGGGCGGCTTTCCGGGTGGAGATGATGACGCGGGCACCGGCGGCGCGCAACGCTTCAGGCGGGCCGCCGTGTCACGTTTTGGTGCGTGAGGGGACATGGTGGGCGGTGAGAGACTCGAACTCCCGACCTACTGGG
>Ga0056914_10000503_pt1 | contig 34093 bp, 24 predicted proteins | sample TNRBio252014_DNA_FD_55168 | JGI IMG/M metagenome (GOLD analysis project Ga0056914, IMG submission 55168) | Wastewater treatment Type I Accumulibacter community from EBPR Bioreactor in Madison, WI, USA - TNR Reactor_6/25/2014_ DNA | ecosystem: Engineered > Bioreactor > EBPR > Anaerobic-Aerobic >...
TTTTCCTCAAAAGCGGTTAAGGATTCCGGTTCTATATGGATGGAAAGGATATGTACTTTATTTTCAGCGATCCCGGCGTAGTCGTCCTGATTGAAATACATGCGGATCGTTTGGGAATTGCTCTGCTGGATGAAATCCATTTTATCGGGCAAAATCATCGCCATGCCATAACGCTGCCGCCGCGCTAAGCGGGTGTAGCGCGTCACGGTGGTATGGCGCTCTAATTTATAAAGGTAGTAGCGGGGTTGAAATCGCAACTTTCGGTTGTCCGTGATTTTGATGAGCCAGTTTTCCAAATCCCCCCAGATTTCCTTGCCAATGGTATACGCACCAAACACAGAGATGATGGACTCGACCGAAAAAAGTTCTTCGGGTTTGAAACAGGCAAAAATGAGCAAAATGGCGCTGCCGAGCAAGATGCCGAAAACGTTGCGGAACGGCTCACCGATGCGCGCATAGGAAGAACGCTGCTGTCCGGCAATGTCCTCTACGTATTCCTCAAAAGGTCGAAAAGCAATGTGCCGCGCCTCTACCTGGCGGCTGTATGGATAGGCAACTACATGGCATTCCACCGAATCGAAGCCTTCAAGGCGCCCTATTCCGGCTAATTCCACATCATAAATATGGGGAAACGCTTCGTTTTTGGAAACCTGGATGAGTTTTGCGAAACTGTGAATGTCTTGTTCGTGCATCTTGGATCAGTTGGCAGTTGCCAGGTAGGCAGGCAGTTGGCAGTTTTGAGCCTACTTCGGATATTGTTCCATTTTCAAATCGAGCATTCTGATAGATCAGTTGGCAGTTGGCAGTCACGCAGTTGGCAGTTTTGTGTGTACTTCTGATAAAATTATCGGCACCTTTCAAGTTTAGTGTAGGAAGCTCAATCGATTTTTAATCAACAGATTACATCACGAAACAAGCCTGCCAACTGCCAACTGCAGCCTGCCAACTTCAATATTCGGTCAGTTCTTCAACTTCAACACCTCCAGAAACGCCTTCTGCGGCACTTCCACAGCGCCGATCTGACGCATCCGCTTTTTGCCTTCTTTCTGTTTTTCCAGCAGTTTGCGCTTGCGCGAAATATCGCCACCGTAGCACTTGGCGGTTACGTCCTTNCGCATGGCGGAAATGGTTTCGCGCGCCACAACTTTGCCGCCGATAGCTGCCTGGATAGCGATGACGAACTGTTGGCGGGGCAATAAATCCTTGAGGCGTTCGCAAATTTTCCGGCCAAACGCTTCGGCTTTGGTGCGGTGAACGAGTGCCGAAAGGGCGTCCACGTTTTCGCCGTTGAGTTTGATGTCCAACTTGGTCAAATCAGCCTGGCGGTAATCCAACGGCTGGTAATCGAAGGAGGCATACCCCCGGGAAATGGACTTGAGGCGGTCGTAAAAATCGAACACGATTTCAGCCAGCGGCATTTCAAAAGTCATTTCCACGCGCTCCGGCGTCAGGTAGTGCTGTTTGGTCAGGATGCCCCGCTTGTCGCGGCAAAGCTCCATGATGGCGCCGATGTATTCCGGTTTGGTGATAATTTGCGCGCTGATGTACGGTTCCTCCACATAGTCGGTGACCGTCGGGTCGGGCAGGTCGTTTGGCGTGCGGATGCTGAGCAACTCGCCTTTTTTGGTGCGGGCAAAATAGGAAACGTTCGGCACCGTGGTAATCACATCCTGGTTAAACTCGCGCGACAACCGCTCCTGGATGATGTCTAAGTGCAACATGCCCAAAAAGCCGCAGCGGAATCCAAACCCCAGGGCCATCGAAGTTTCCGGTTCGAACACAAGGGCTGCATCATTCAGTTGCAGCTTCTCCATGCTGTCGCGGAGGTCTTCAAAATCATCGTTGTCCAATGGAAAAATTCCGGCAAATACCATCGGCTTCACGTCCTCGAACCCGTGGATGGCTTCCGCGCATGGGTTCGCCAGCGTGGTAATGGTATCGCCCACTTTGATCTCTTTGGACACTTTTACGCCGGTAATGATGTAGCCTACGTTTCCGGCGGATAATTCCTGCTTGGGCACGAGATCCATCTGCAAAATGCCGATTTCATTCGCGTCATAATTGCTGCCGGTATTGACAAAGCGGACTTTATCGCCTTTGCGCAGGGTGCCGTTCAAAACACGGAAGTAGGCAATGATGCCCCGGAAAGGGTTGAACACCGAGTCGAAGATCAGGGCCTGCAGGGGCGCTGCCGGGTCGCCTTTGGGCGGCGGCACGCGCTCCACGATGGCGTTCATGATGTCTTGCAGGCCAACCCCCGTTTTTCCGCTCGCCAGGACGATTTCTTCCGGTTTGCAGCCAATGAGTTCGATGATCTGGTCCGATACTTCTTCGATCATGGCACTGTCCATGTCAATTTTGTTCAGCACCGGGATGATCTCCAAATCCTGGCCAATGGCCATGTAGAGGTTGGAAATGGTTTGCGCCTGAATGCCCTGGGTAGCGTCTACGAGCAGCAATGCGCCTTCGCAGGCAGCAATGGATCGGGACACTTCGTAGGAAAAGTCTACGTGGCCGGGGGTGTCAATCAGGTTGAACGTATAGGTTTCGCCATCCGTATGCTTGTAGTACATTTGAATAGCGTGGCTCTTGATGGTGATGCCCCGCTCGCGCTCCAGATCCATGTCGTCTAAGGCCTGCGCCTGCATGTCGCGCGCAGAAATCGTATTGGTATACTCCAGCAGACGATCTGCCAGCGTGCTCTTGCCGTGATCAATATGGGCTATGATGCAGAAATTCCTAAAATTTTTCATGGGCGCAAATATAGGAAGAAAGCTTTTTAGATTTCAGTGATAAAAAAAATGAGTGCAACGTGTTGATTGGTAAACAGTAAATGGGGAGTCTTGTTTTGGGATGGGTATTTTTTGAAAGATAATTCACCCGACCCACTCCCACGGCCACGCTCCCCACAACCCCGGATCAGCATCCCGGCGACAAAGCCCCAGCAAAAACCCACCGCCGCCCGCCCCGCAGAGCTTCAGGCGAACGACATCGCCCTCCAGACTGCGCTCCCATAGCGGTACAAATTCGTCGGGAATCATCTCCCGGAAATACGCCAACTGAAATCGGCTGATGCGGTCGGTAGTGGCAAACAGGCGCTCTTCGTTGCCCTCTAAAAAAGCCTGAATCGCCTCGTCCACAGCAGGTTTCAGGGTTGTTTCTACTTCGTGCAGGTAGCTTTCCAACGCGCACTTCTTTAAAAACGACTGCACCAACGGGCCGGTTTGGCGCGCTTTTCCGGTATTGATGAGGAAAAACCGAAACGCTTCCGGCCATTGCACGCCGGGCAATACGCTGATGTCGCCCTGACCGGATAATACAACAGGCTGGTCTACATAGCTGATAAACGGATCAATGCCCGAACTGGACGCATGAAAAAAACCTTCCAATAAGGCCAGTTCAGCCTTGAGTTCCGGCAAGCGCAACGCCTCATCCGGTGCGATCGGCTTCCGGGCATAGCGCTCGTATACGGCCGCCACCAACGCGCCCGAACTGCCCAATCCATACCCCGTGGGGATATTGGAGTTGAAAAAAAGCCCCTGCGCCAGGTCTTGCTGAAAGCGTTGGAAATCGGTTTCTAAAGGCTGTTGTGCTAACCACGCGGCAAAGCGGGGCAGGTCTTGTTGCAAAGCCGCAGCCTCCGATTTCCCCGCCCAATCCCAGGCGCCAAAATAACGCGCATGAGGAACGGCGAGGGCTTTGGAGTTTTTAATGACGGAATATTCTCCGAAAAGGAGGAGTTTTGCGTGGAAGGTTTTGCGCATTGGGTGGGTATAATTTACAACTCAAGATTCATTTCCAAATCAGTTGGACTGGGTAAGAATTAAATTTATCGTCTTTTGTAATAATTTGAAGCTTATCACAATAAGCTTGCGCAATAATCATGCGGTCAAATGGGTCACTGTGATGAAATGGTAAGTTGGATAGTGATTCGTAATGTCTGAAGTCAAAAGCGAGGAGGCCAAAATTATTTTGCTGGAGTACATACTCTAACTGGCTAATTGGAAAACCTAATTTTAGTTTGCCAAGGCTGACTTTGATGGCCATTTCCCAGAGAGAGGCATGACTGACCAAAATTTCATTAGACGGATCATTTAATATAGTAAGTACTCTGGGTGTTAAAGATGTGTTGTTTTCACCATGCCAAATCAGGATATGTGTGTCTATCAGATACTTCATATGTTGTCAGGCGTATATTCTTCAAAACCCTCAGGAGTGTCGTCGAAATCAGGCGCTACATATATAAAAAAATCTTTACCCCAGCCAGGTTGACGTGTATGAGGCAGAGGCGATTCTGCTTGCTTTTTAAACCTGTACAGTTGGTCAAGCAGCTTTTTATCGGACAAATCGCCGATCCAATTCATCAGTTCGAGTTTAATAATTTCTGTACTCATCATCTAAGTTTTAGAACAAATTTATACAAAAAAACAGACTTTAGCAATCACTTTAACATCCAATTCACCAAAAAAATGTATTAACTTGCCGCTACAAATTGTTTTAACCCAATAACAAATCTTGCAAACCGAATTTTTCCATCCCACCACCACCGCCGGTGCTTACGTGTCGGTCATACTGCCGTTGGCGTTGCCCAAGCCTTATACGTACAGCGTGCCGGAGGAATTGATCGCCCAGGTGCAAGTCGGAATTCGTGTGGAAGTGCCTTTCGGCAAAGGCGGCGTTGGCGGACAGGGAAAACTGCACACGGCATTAGTCATCGAAGTACTGGCGGAACACCCCGGTGAGCGGTTGCCCAAGCCCATCCTTTCGGTTATTGACGAGCAGCCCATCGTTCACCCGGTTCAGATCAGGTTGTGGCAATGGTTAGCCGAATATTATTGCTGTACGCCGGGCGAAGTGATGCACGCGGCGCTGCCGGCTCACTTGAAACTGTCGGGCGAAACGCGGCTGACCTTGAGCCCACTATACGAAAACGACATCAGCGGCCTGAGCGATAAAGAATACCTGATTGCGGAAGCGCTCAACATCCAGCAGGAAATCAGCATCGAAGACGTGCGCAAAATCCTGAACCAAAAAACGGTTTACCCCATCATTCGCAAGTTGCTGGATAAAAAAGTGGTCTACCTCAAAGAAGACCTGAAAGAGCGCTACACCCCCAAAACCATCGCTTGCCTGCGCTTGCAGGAACCTTACGCTTCGCACCCCGAACGCATCGGCGAAGCTTTCGACCAGCTCAATCGGGCCCTGCGGCAGGCCGAAGCGCTGATGGGCTATATCCAGCTTTCTAAAAAACAGGAGTTTGTGCGCAGGCAGGAGCTTTATACCTTAGCTAAGGTGGATGCTACCATCATCAATGGGCTGGTTCAAAAAGGCATTTTTGAGGTTTATGAACGCGAAGTCAGCCGGCTGAGCGGCTACGAAGACCAGTTGCTGGAAGCCGACGAATTGTCTGACCAACAAGTAGAAGCCCTGCGGGGCATTCGCGATGGGTTTGCCCAAAAACAGGTGACCTTGCTGCACGGCGTCACGGGCAGCGGCAAAACTCGGATTTACGTCGAACTCATCCGGGAAGCCATCGAACGGGGCGAACAGGTGCTGTATTTATTGCCCGAAATCGCCCTGACGACGCAGATTATTGACCGCCTTCAGAAGGTTTTTGGAGATGATATTGCGGTGTACCATTCCCGCCTCAACAACAACGAGCGCGTGGAAATGTGGAACAGCGTGCTGGATGGCAAACCGGTCATTCTCGGGGCGCGCTCGGCGCTTTTTCTACCGTTTAAGCAATTGGGACTTATCGTGGTGGACGAAGAGCACGACCCTTCCTACAAACAGCAAGACCCCAACCCACGCTACAATGGCCGCGATACCGCCATTTTTTTAGCCGGCCTGCACGGCGCCAAAACCCTGCTGGGCACCGCCACGCCGTCCATCGAATCGTATTACAATGCGCAATCCGGGAAATATGCTTTAGTGGAAATGAAGGAGCGCTTTGGCGGATTGGAAATGCCGGAAATGGTGGTGGCTGATGCCAAAAAAGAATTGAAAGAGCGCAAATTGCAATCGCATTTCACGACGGCTTTAATTGATGAACTGAAAGCGGCATTAGAACGCGGTGAACAAGCCATTCTGTTCCAAAACAGGCGCGGCTATGCACCTACCTACCGCTGCGCTTCGTGTGGCTGGAGTGCCCAATGCACCAACTGCGACGTCAGCCTCACCTACCACAAAGCGACCCGAAACCTCAAATGCCACTACTGCGGCTACCAGTCTATGATGCCCAATTCGTGCCCCGACTGCGGCAACCGAAAGCTGATTTTGATCGGCTTCGGCACCGAAAAAATCGAAGACGAACTGAGCATTTACCTGCCCCACGCCAAAATCGCGCGCATGGATTTGGACACCGTGCGCAGCAAAAATGCGCATTCCCGCATCATCAATGACTTTGAGGAGAAACGCACGGAAATCCTTGTGGGTACGCAAATGGTGACCAAGGGCCTCGATTTTGAAAATGTCGGCATCGTGGGCGTACTCAGCGCCGACCAATTGTTGCAGTTCCCCGACTTCCGGGCGAGTGAACGCGCTTTTCAACTGATGGTGCAGGTGAGCGGACGCGCCGGTCGCAAACACAAGCGCGGCAAAGTGCTCATCCAAACGTTCAATACGGCGCACCCGGTTCTGCGCGAGGTCTTAGACAATGATTTTGCCACTTTTTTCGCGCGGGAAATCCGGGAGCGCCATGAGTTTCGATACCCGCCGTTCTCCCGGCTCATCCGCATCACCCTCAAGCACAAAAAGCCGGAAGTGGTGAATGAAGGCGGCGAACTCTTCGCTAAATTCCTGAAAGCCGAACTTGGCGCACGGGTGCTGGGGCCAGCAGTGCCGTCGGTAGCACGGGTGCGCAGTTTTTACCTCCTCGATGTGCTGCTCAAATTAGAACGGGACAGCGCCCTCATTCAACGCGCCAAACATTTGATCGCCGACGCCACACACCATATCCAATCCGAAACAGGGCTCTCCGGGGTTCGGGTGAATGTGGATGTGGATCCGTATTAAAAAGTTGCTTTCATCAATGCTTTACCAACCTGCTTACATAAATCCTTTCCCCGATTACCGCCCGGAGCAGGTAGCTTCCCGGCAAATATGGGGTGAGGTCAACGTCTATGGGTTGGGTGCTTTCCATCTGCTCTATGTTGCTGCTGTACAATAGTCTCCCCGAAAGGTCAAATAATTGCAAAACCCCTTCTCCGGAATCAGGCGCTTCAAGCATTAAGGTCGCGCGGGTGGTCGCGGGGTTGGGGAAGACCTGTATATTGAAGACTTCGCGAATGGCTTCCCGCCCGGCAACCAGCACATCGCAGTAGACCGTTTCCGCCGGAGCCGATAAGGCCTGGGAAGGCAAATTGAACAAAACAGGCGCATTGAATGAAACGGCAACGGGCATTAGCGGACTGGGGTGTATGGGGTTTCCATTGGCAACATTGCCTGCATTCTGTTGAAAAAAAAGCGTCGCGCCGGGGCATAATCCGGTGTTTCCGTCGGGGGTCATTCGCGCCAGTAACCCCTGATTGGTGTTGCCTGTAACGGCGCCGCTGAAAATCATGCCTACCCCCGTTGCCGGGAACATCGAAGCGACCTCGTTGCTTCCCGCCACCGTGTAAAGGTTATTCCACAACTGGTCGCCGGAAAAGTCAGTTTTTAACATAAAAGTATGCCGTGTTTGCGGAAGACCAACCGGAGAACCGATAAAGGTACCGCCGATCAAAAAGCCATCAGAGAGAGCCTGAACGGTCTGGAACCGGCAGGCCGATGGGGTTGGCAACGTATATTCCCGGCTCCACAAAATATCGCCGATGGCGTTTGTTCTAAACAACAGGCTTCTGGCACCGTTCGCATCTGCACAAACGACCACAAACCCGCCTGCTACCTGATCGTAGGCAACAGATGCGGAATGCAGGGGCAGTTGACCTGTTGCATACCGTCGGCCCCACTCGCTTTGGCCGGCGGCATTCAGTTGTGCCAGCGCCACTTCATCGTCAACCGTGAAGGCTACGATATAGCTTCCGTTAGGCAATTGGCGCACATCGGTGAGGCGCTCCTGCCCTGTCGAATGGAAACCACGCGACCATTGCACGGTTCCCGTGGCAGAAAGTTTCAATAAATACCACTCCGGCCCGCCTGCGGGTGCATTTGTGATTTGTCCGGCTGCCAGAAACCCGCCGTCAGTCGTTGGTGTACCAATATGCAGGTAGGTTTCGGATGCCAAAGGTAAACCGGCAGGTGCATACAACCTTGAAGACACGGGTACGCCTGATGCATCGGTTTCGATCATTGCCGGGGCAAACTTTGCCTGTGCCGCCAACCGCCCGTAACCGACCAGTAAAAGTTTGTCGGAGCTTGGTAAATAGTGTGTTGCTATCGGAAACATTTGCGTGCCTGATGCCGCACTGCCGTAGGTGCGCCGCCATAAGATGCTGAGGTCTTCGTCTGTCCGGGCAATACCGCCGATGGCCGAAGTTAAGACATACCCCTGGCCCGCAGGAGCGCAATGAATATAAGGCGCATTTTCCACCTTTTTCTGGAATGCTAAGTACTGAGCCGTACCTGTATTTGGTAAAAAACTCCCAAAAAAGCCGATCATCAATGCTGCGGCTATTTTATTAATTTGATTTTTCATGACTTTTGTTTCAGGTTTTAGTAAGAGCTTGTCCGGGAATCCCAAACAAGCTCAAGTGGTTGGGTAAAAATGATTCCCCGGCGATATCCGGAAGGCAGGCCGAACGTCATCTGCAAACCCATTCATTCGTTTCCACAACAGTAAAATTGCCGCTGCAATTCCTGTTTTGGTAAGTACGGGTTTGGGACCAGCCAAGCGAAAGAAATTCTATGCAATTGCCTGTTCCTTCTGATTTACACTTTCTTCTTGGGTATTTATAGGTGATGGACGACTGATTGCCGATGACATGGCAGGTTCCATACTTTTCCGGTACCGAAACACAGGTGCTGTTGAAGTACGTCTGGCTGTCCATAGGTTTTGAAGTCGCCGTCGCATCAAAGGCCAATATTTCCTCCGTAGCCTGCCTTGTATTGATGGCGATTTCGATCAGCGATTCCTGCGCATTTACAGTGGTTATTTTAAAAGTCGTGGGAACCCATTCGTCCTTGTAGTTGGGGTAAACCATCAGCAGTGTTTCGGTGCTCGTAACGTCGGCGCCCAAAGTGTTCAAAACAGATTCTACGTGTTCGGGTAAAACAAACAAAGTGTGCTCCATTCCGGAGAAGTAAGCAGCGAGGTTGTTGTAATCTACATCGTTGTCCGGTTCTTCTTCTATAAGTGCTTCCTCTTTGGCACAGGAGGCAGGAAGCAGGAAGACAGCCAATAACAGGAAGATGGCTCCTTTGGATACAGCCTGGCGAATGCTTTGAAGATTTTTCATGGTGGAGAGATTTTAAGTGTGATGAAATATGGGTAAGTTGTTTGGCCTAAAGCATCAAATCAACTACTTACCACCATATCTGCGAGGCAGGCTGTTTCTTACGGCCGGGAATGTTAAAAATTAAGAATCTTTAATTAAATCAACTGTATATGAACAAGAAATTTGATCTTGAAGGCAGACTTGTAGATTTTGCTATTTTAGCATTACAAGTAGCAGAAAAGCTGCCAAAGACATATATTGGCAGGCAGTTTGGCAGGCAGTTAATCCGTTCTGGAAGTTCCCCGCACTAAACTATGGAGAAGCTCAGGCTGCTGAGTCCCGAAATGACTTTGTTCATAAAATGAAAATTTGCCTCAAAGAATTGCGAGAGACGATGATTTGCCTTAAAATCATTTCTCGCAAGCCTTTGGTTCCTCAAAAGGATACTGATCCTGTTCTCAAGGAATGCAATGAACTCATTTCAATATTTGTAAAAAGTATTCAAACGGCTCAAAACAGAGAAAAATGAGCGTTTTTTTGAATTGAACAGCAGAACAAGGAATATCCAATGTCGAAGTCAGAGCAGACGTGTAGATTTCAGCGTTCGGGGTTCCTTGTTCGATATTCTCCGGTTCAAAAAACATCAATTTATGAGTGATTACTTCATTTCTTTCGCAATCCTTTTCCTGCCCTTAACCACTGCTGCCCAGACCACCCCCGCCCAATTAATCGGCCGCTGGGAAGTCATCCGCTATTCAGAACAAGGCGTACAGGTGGACAAAAAACAGGCGGCATTGCCTCAGGCGCAAGCAGTGTATGCGCATGTGGGCAGTCAGCGGGCCGCCATCTGGTATGGCTATGACGAAACGACGGGCGAACGCCCCCCGCGCCGCTTTGAGCGATGGGAAGAACGCGATAGCATCGCCGAGGTCAGGCGGGTAGCAAAAGCGATTGCGATGCCTTATTTTGCCGTGTTTTTTGCCGACAGCACCCTGGCGCTTTACAACAAAGAGGACTTTACCCACGCCATTCATTTTCCGGAAGTGCGGCGCTACGTTTTTTCGCCGTCAACAATGAGTATTGACATCATGCAACCCGGCGGCTACGGCAAAATCGAAGCACAAATATTATTGCTCACGGATCGGCGGTTATTGTTGTTTTTGCCGGAAGAGGCGGAGATTGTGGAGTTGGTGAAGACGGAATTTATCCTGCCTTGATTTTTAAATACATTTTATCAGGCAGCAACTTCAGCGTTTAATTTTTTCCCGCAAAGGGAGCCGCAAAGTGCGCAATGCAGGACGCCCTCCTTAGCGTCCTTTGCGATAAATCTTTGCGTTCCCCCGATTTACGGGGCTGGCTTTGCGGTAAAGAATTTTTTTTCGAAAAGTGCGCAAAGTGATGCGAATAAAGATCATAAAGCCCTCATTTTTCAAATAGTAAATGCCCGAACTCACGACTTTTAAAAAAGAGCAGAATCTCCGATTGGCCGAGTCCGCGGAATCGGAGTTCAGCGGTACAACACGGCCAATCTATCAGCGTCGCTCTACAAATTCAAAAACACGAACCGAAAAATCAACCAGCGCTCTCAGCAAGAGATGTTGAATCCAGTACCTGGTGCGAGTCTTTGCGGGAGATGCTGTAATTGAAGCCCGGCAGCAACGAACAGGTGCCGTATTCCCCTTTTTTATTCAGGGCAATATAGCCCACTTGCATCTCTTCGTTCGTTTTGCCGTATTTTTCCGCAATGCGCAGGGCGGCTTCCCGGCAGGCCGCTTCCGGCGATTTGCCCTGGCGCATGAATTCCACGATCAGGAAAGCGCCGAGGGTTTTCATCACAAATTCGCCTAAACCGGTGGCGGTAGCTGCCCCGACCTCGTTGTCCACATACAGGCCGGCGCCGATGATTGGGGAATCGCCAACCCTGCCGTGCATTTTGAAAGCCATTCCGCTGGTACTGCAAGCGCCGGAAAGGTTGCCGTTGCCGTCTATCGCCAACATGCCGATGGTATCGTGTTGTTCGTGGCCGCCGACGGGTTTATACGTGCCTTCTTTCAACCATTCCTGCCACCTTTTTTCAGCAGCTTCTGTGAGCAGGTTCTCTTTTTCAAAGCCTTTGGACAAGGCAAACTGCAGAGCGCCCTCTCCGCTCAACATTACATGGGGCGTTTCTTCCATGACTTTCCGCGCAACGGACACCGGGTGCATGATATGTTGAAGAAACGTCACGCAACCGGCATTGCCTTTTTCGTCCATTACGCAAGCGTCGAGCGTAACGATGCCGTCGCGGTCCGGCAAACCGCCGTAACCCACCGATTGATCAAGCGGATCCGCTTCTACTATCCTGACGCCGGCTTCGATTCCGTCCAGCGCACGGCCTTGATTTTGAATGACTTCTAAAGCTTTTTGTGTGGCGTTGGGGTGTTTCCAGGTAGCGATGACCGTCGCTTCCGGCTTTTCTCCGGTTGATTGATTTGTGGTGGGGGCATTGTTTTTTGCCGCATCTTGCTTAGGTTTGGATTCGCAGGAAGAAAGTCCGATTCCCGCTGCGAAGGAAGCGAGGATGGTTTTATTCAGGAAGTCACGCCGGTTGAACATGTTAACTGTTTGTAAGTGGGAACTGAGTGCCAGCAATGATACAAAAAATCTTGGGCGAAAAGTGCAGTAATTTCGGGAATAAAAAGAAAAAGCCCTTTCCTGGCATTGCAGAAAAGAGCTCTAACCTGAGGTCGAGAGCGGATTCGAACCGCTGTACGAGGTTTTGCAGACCTCTGCCTAGCCACTCGGCCACCCGACCTTTTTTGAAAATTTCGACCCCTTTTGGAATCGAGAACGCAAATATAGGTCATTTTGGTGATTAGCACCAAAAAAAATTAAAAAGTTCCATGTTGATGTCTTCAAATTTATACACCCAGTACCGGAAAGCGCTCCGCAACGCTTCAAAACCAGCGGCTTTTGTAGACCTGGATTTTTTTGATCACAATGTCCGGCAAGTGCTGGAACGCGCCGGGAACAAGTACATTCGGGTAGCTTCCAAGTCTATCCGCTGCCGGAATTTGCTGGCACGGGTGCTGCAAAGCCACGAGCGCTACCAGGGCGTGATGGCCTACCATGCCCGCGAGGCCGTTTTTTTGAGCCGCCAGGGTTTCGACGACATCCTGATCGCCTACCCTTCCTGCGATGCAACGGATTTGGACGCGGTGGCAGAGGAAGTCGCTCGTGGCAAACGCCTCACGCTGATGGTGGATTGTCCGGAGCACGTCGCCTTGGCCAACCGTGCCGCCAAGGCAAAAAAAGTGCAACTTCCGTTGTGCATAGACGTGGATATGTCTACCCAATTTCCGGGACTGCATTTCGGAGTGCAGCGCTCGGGCATCCGCTCGGCGGCACAGGCCAAAGGGCTTTTTGAAGTCATTCAACAACACGATGCGTTGCGATTGGATGGGATCATGGGCTATGAAGCACAGCTTGCCGGATTGGGCGACAACGTGCCAGGGCAATTTTTTAAAAACCGGGTGATCCGGCTGTTGCAAAAACGTGCTTTGTCCAAAGTGAGGGCTTTGCGCGCGGAGGTCGTGGCGGCCATCGGCGCTGAAAACCTCCGTTTTGTAAACGCCGGCGGCACGGGCAGTCTGGAAACTGCTTCCGAAGAATCGGTCGTGACGGAAGTAACCGCCGGTTCTGCGTTTTATGCACCTGCGCTGTTCGATGGGTACAGCCATTTCCGGCACCAACCTGCTGCGGGTTTTGTCTTAGACATTACCCGGCGACCCGAACCGGATATTTATACGTGCTACGGCGGCGGCTATGTGGCATCCGGGGCATCCGGCAAGGCAAAACTCCCGTCGCCCTATTTGCCGGAAGGCGCTGCGTTATTGTCCAACGAAGGCGCCGGTGAAGTGCAAACGCCGGTGTTCTATCGTGGTTCGCAGCCCCTACAAATTGGTGATCCTATCTTTTTTCGCCATGCAAAAGCGGGGGAGTTGTGCGAGCATTTTAACCAGCTTTATCTCATTCAGGATGGGAAGGTGGTGGATTGTGTGCCAACGTATCGAAGTGATTTGAAAATTTGGTGATTTGAAGATAAGTGTTTGGAATAGTTATTGGTTATCTGTTACTGGTTATTGGGTGGGGTCTCGTGATGATTGGTGAAACGAAACCATATCGTGTTCCCAATCCACTAATAACCAANAACAGATAACCAGTAACCATTTTGAGGATTATGCTAAGGAAACTCCTGACAAAAATATTCACCCGGGATTTGCGTTCGCCTTTTGTATTTCGCCCCAACTTTACACCATTCAAAACTTTAACGGATAAGAACCTCTACCCATGCTCAAAAAAGCGATCTCCCTGTTGACTGCCGCGTTGGTCTGCACCTTCAGTTTTGCCCAGTTAGGCGGCAACAGCACGTATGCTTTTATGAACCTGTCGCCATCCGCGCGGGTGACGGCGCTGGGAGGCAACCTGATTGCGGTGCAGGACGACGATGTGAGTCTGGCGCACGCCAACCCTTCCCTGCTCAACGCCTCCATGCACCAGCAACTGACTTTCAACCACAATTTTCATTTTGCGGGCATCCAAAACGGCTACGCGGCCTACGGGCATACTATTGAAAAATGGCGCACCACTTTCCACGGCGGGGTACAATATACCAACTATGGGGAATTGGACGCTACCGACGTGCTGGCTCAGGTCACTGGCACTTTTAAGGTGGCTGAATACGCCGTTGTGCTCGGCGCGGGCTACCAGGCTTACGACCGGCTCACTGTTGGCGCCAACTTCAAGTGGATTTCATCGCAATTGGCCGGCGCTCAGTCTATGGGCATTTCCGGCGACCTCGGCGTCACCTATTCCGATACGTCGCGCCTGCTCACGGTGGCGTTTGTGGCCAAAAACATCGGCACCCAACTGACGACTTATGAAGAAGGCGCTCCGTTTGAAAAACTGCCTTTTGAAATGCAGCTCGGCGTTTCCAAACGCATGCGCTACCTGCCGTTCCGCGTGTCCGTCATCTACCGCTATTTCGATCGCTGGAATGTGCTTTACGACGACCCGAACGCAGAAGACGATACTTCTTTTTTTGGCGAAGAACCCACGGAACGCAGCCAAAGCGCCATCTTTTTCGACAATTTCTTACGCCATTTTGTTTTTAACGGCGAATTTCTGTTTGGCAAAAAAGACAATTTCCGCCTGCGTTTCGGCTATGCAGCGCTGTTGGGCAAAGAAATGAGCTTAGAAAGCTACCGCAGCTTGGCGGGCTTTACCTACGGGGTAGGTTTCAAAATCAACCGCTTTCGTTTGGATTATGGCAGGATGCACTACCACTTAGCCGGGGCGGTTAATCATTTGAGTATTTCGACGAATTTTAGGGAGTTTCGATAGAGTTTGTTTTACTTCCTCGTATCAATCACCTCCTTATAACTCACCAACTCAATCCCCTTCCGAAGAATCGCCTCCTTCACCAGCTCGCTCGTGAATAAATCCGTCACATCTTGCCGGCCTTGGGCGACGTCTTCGTAGCCGATATGATAAATTGCCCTTAATTCTTCGTTGTCGAGGCCGGGGTGTTCTACGTACACGTAGGTTTTGCCGGCTTCCAGCCCGTCCAGCATCTTGATGAACGCCTGTATTTTTTCTTCTTTGGTTTTGTTCCTGGCGTCAAACCAGGTGTAGGAAACCTGGATGTCTTTTTCCGGTTCCACGTCCACCATCGTCAGGTTGTATTCCTGGCCTATTTTTCGGGCAAGCGCTTGCACTTTGGGGTCAAAAGCGAGGCTGTTCATGTGGCCGGAAACGTGGCTCAGGCGGGGGATGTATTTCCGCGCCATTTCGATTTGCGCCCGCATTTCTTTTTCAATATCTTCTATTTTCCAGGCGTGGTTCATCACGGCCTGCTGTGGGTAGTGGCTGTTCGGATAAAGCATTTGATAAAAATAGCCGTCTTCGTTCCGGAGGCTCGGGCAGTCGGTCAGCGGACGCCATTTAATGTTGTCCCACTCGCTGGTGATCGCGAAATGGAGCCCCACGTCAATGCCGGGGTGTTGTTCCAATAACTTAACCGCTTCCGGAAACCACGGCGACGGCACAATCACCTCAATGGACGTTTCGATGCCTTCTTTGTAAGATTTGATCAACGCTTCGTTTGCGGAATGCGAAAAGCCCATGTCGTCGCCCCGGATGATCAGGCGCGGCGGATTGCTGTGTTTTTTGACCAACACACCTTTGGTCATTTTTCGCTCCACTTTTTTATTGAACTGATGTTGGACATCAATGGAGACATAATCGCCCTCAAAAGTACAGGTAATGGTTTCGGTATGCGGGCTTTCGATATAACGCAGGGTTAGCTCCAGCGTTTTTTCGTCTTTCCAGGTATAGCTGCCTGCAGTTCTAAAAGGAGCCAGCCCCACCCGGTTCGCCTTAGCGCGGGCCACTAAGTAGGGGCCGTATTTGGTCGTCTGGCTCAAGGCCCAATGATCCGAACCAAACAGGAGCAGGTGTGTCGTGGAATCCGTTTTTAATGCCACCCGGCATACGTTGTCTTTGAATTCAAACCCGACGCTTTCGAAGCTTTTGTCGCTGGAAAAAACGCCGAAGGTTTGGCCCGAAATTTTAGCCTCTAATGCAGCATCCACACTTTTGGCCGGTTTGGGCAAAGCCAGCGAAGCCAGTTTTGCATTCAGCGAGGCCCGTACTTTGGGATTTGCGGGCAGTTTCCCGGATTTAATGGCCGGATAAAGATGCTCCCAAATCAGGTTCAATTGGGCCTGCATATCCGGGGTTTCCGAAGTAATGGCGATCACGGCGTCTTTTTCCGGGAAGATCAGAATGTATTGGCCAAAAGCCCCGTCCGCCCGGTAAGAATTGTGTCGGCTGCGCCACATCTGGTAGCAATAGCCCTGCAGCCAGTCGCTCGAATCCCTTTTCCCCTGCGTCGCGTTCGGGTCTTGCAGAATTTTCATCGTGGTGGCCTCCGCCACCCACGAGGCCGGCAAAATCTGTTTGCCTTTCCATACGCCCTTTTGCAGGAACAACTGCCCGAATTTCGCCATGTCTTCGGTTTTGAGGCGCAATCCCCAGCCGCCTACATTGATGCCGTCGGGGTTGTTTTCCCAGTCTATTCCGCTGATGCCCAACGGGTCGAATAACCTGGGCTTCAAATAATCTATGATTTTTTCCCCCGTCAATTTCTGGACGATCGCCGACAACATAAACGTCGCGGAAGAATTGTACAAAAATTTAGTCCCCGGCTGGTGCACAATCGGAGTGGCAAAAAACGCTTTCACCCAATCTTCTTCCCGGGCGGAAACTTTCGGCGTTGGATCCTTTTCGTGCCCCACGCTCATGCTCAGCAAGTCTTTTATTCGCAACTCCGACAGGTACGGCGGCATTGTGGCGGGTACATCTTCCGGGAAAAACGAAATGACTTTGTCATTCACCGTCAGCCGTTTTTCGGCCACCGCAAACCCGATTGCCGTCGCGGCAAAACTTTTGCTGCACGAATACATGGTGTGTTTCAAATCGCTGCGGTAAGGATTCCACCAGCCTTCTGCCACAACTTTTCCGTGTCGCAATACCATAAAACTATGGAATTCGTGGTTGCTTTTGGCTGCCGCTTCCAAAAAATTGAGGATGCCTTCGCACGAAACGCCTTCCGCTTCGGGCGTGCTCCGGGGGAGTACCACCGCTTTTTGCGCACACAACTGGAAGGTCAGGAACAGGAGGAGGATGGTGTATTTCATGATGTTGATGGTTAGCGTTCTATTGGGGTTGTAAAATAAGAAGACTGTTGAGAAAATACGGAATTTTTGTGTGGGTTTCGACGCTGTCAACGACATCCGGCAACGATCTAATTCATCAACGCCTCCAAAAAAGCATCCTTGCGGCGTCGGGAGACCGGAATTTTTGCGCCGTCGTGCATGAGCGCGTAGCCGCCGTCTTCTTTCAGAAATTTTGTCACAAAAGCCGTATTCACTAAGTACGACTGGTGAGGGCGGAAAAACAGGGGGGCAGGAAGCATTTCTTCAAACTCTTTCAGGTTGCGGGAAACAAGGCAGCGTTCGCCATCAGCCAAAAAAACGAAGGTATAATTGCCGTAACTTTCGATGCGGGTAATGTCATTTGTTTGAGCAAAAACAGGGCCGTCGGCTGTATTGAGGGTGATGCGGTCGAATAATTTGCTCGAGGCGGTACTTACAAGGTTGGCAATTTGGCGTTGCAGGTGTGTATAATTGCTATTTTGACGGGCTTTTTGAACCGCAGCGACGAGTTCGTCGGGATCAATCGGTTTCAGCAGGTAATCTATTGCGTTGTAGCGGAATGCCCGGATGGCAAAGTCGTCGTGTGCCGTGGTAAAAACAACGTTAAACCGGAGTTTTGAAACCTGATCAAGCAAATCAAATCCGGTACCGTCTTCCATTTCCACATCAAGCAACAACAAATCCGGTTTTTTTTCGGTCAGCAGGCGCACCGCTTCTGCAACGCCCCCGGCCTCCGCTGCCACAACGACGCCGGGACAATTGGCCAGCACCAAATTGCGCAAGGCATCCCGGGCAGCCGGCTCATCGTCCACAATCATAATCCGGAAGTCCATTTTTTTGTCTTTGTCGTGAATTTAGCGCTTGTTTGGGACTCCCTAACAAGCGTTTAGCGCTTTGTTTTGCCGAATATAATTTTTTTTCTACCGAATCGCATTTTTTTATCAAATTTAGAGATTCTATTTTATACAAACTATGATTCATGCCCCGGTATTTCATCCAAACGAGTTTGTTGTTTTTGCTGTGGGTTGGACGAGTGCCTGTATCTGCCCAGCACCTTTCCTGGCGTAATTTCACTACCGATCAGGGTTTGCCGGGCAATGTGGTTTATGATGTCTTAGAAGACCGTCGCGGTTTTTTGTGGTTTGTCACCGACCAGGGAATTTGCCATTTCAATGGATATGAGTTCATCCAGCCGGTGGATACCAGTGCCATGCGGGGCAGTGAGGCTTTTGTCCCGACAGAAGACGCAACCGGCAGGATTTGGTTTGCCAGGTTGGATGGCTCGGTTTGGTTTATTGAAAACGACACCGTGTGCGCCTGGAAGTACAACAGCCTGACGGCCCCTTATCGGGGAAGCTCCAGACCAATAGAGCAAATGGGGATCGCCGAAGACGGAACGATGTGGCTGGCGCTGGGCAGCACAGGCTTTTTAGTCGTTAGCAAAGAAGGCCGGTTGCAGGTTATACGAGGCTCCGGCCGCGATGGTTTTCTATTTGCAGAGGTGGGCAAGAAACTGATTTACACAACATTCGCAGCACAAACAGCCCATCATAAAATCAAGCTTCCCGCAGTTCTGCCATTTGAAATTTGGCATTGGAAAGATGAAAAACTTACCCGACAGGGAGAAATGCTGATTAAACCTTGGGAAGGCCCGGCAATAAGCGGCGTCTGGAAATTGCGTAATGGAGATTTTATGCTTAACAGTCAAGGGGCTTTTTACCTCATTCACAATAACCGGATAACGTGGCAGGCGCCTGGCAGGCTATTTGCAGAAAAAATGCTGGAATTGCCGGATGGAGGCATATTCGTGGCATCGCATGTCGGCAAGAATGTCGGGTTGTTTCACTTTGCTTCTATCAGACATTTGCGAAAAGGCGAATCCAGAAATCTGTTGCCGGGTCTTTTCGTTACCGACATTGGTTGCGACCGCGAAGGCGGGTGGTGGGCCACAACGCATCACGCAGGGGTTTTTTATTGTAAAAACCCTGATCTGGAAGTATTCGATACAGACTCAGGACTACCTTCCAGCGACGTCACTTGCTTAGCGAATGACGGGGAAACGACGATTTTTGCCGGAATGCGTCCTGCCGATATTACGGCCATCAACTATAAAACCGGGAAGCACCGGATATTGCCCCGTCCACCCCTGATTTCAAGAGAAGTGCAGGCGATGTGTTTTGAGCCTTTTAGCGAGCGACTATGGTGCGGAGACCGGCTTTTCTATTTGGAAAAAAATCAATGGAGGCCCGCCATTCGGTATGATTCTTTCTTCCAAAAACCAGAAACAGTACCTGTTAAAACCATTATACCAGCCCCGTTGGGAAAAGCGCTATGGGCCAGTTCAACTCATGGATTTTATCAAATTGACGCCCAAAATGGTAAAGCAACCTACTTTGGTAAAGCAGGTAGAACGGATTTAGTGATCCGTACTTTTTCAGTTGCCCCTGACCGTCGGAAGAATATTTGGGTCGCCACGGCAATGGGCATTCGACTTTGGAGTAATGGAGTCTATAAACACCCCCCATTTGATCATCCGGCGCTGCGGTTTCAGCCACGTGAAGTCATCATATTGCCTGATGACAGGATAGCGATCAGCCTGCGCGGCGCGGGGATTTTGGTACGGGACACAAATAATGTACTCACCCACCTTACCCGACAAGATGGTTTAATTTCCGATTTCATTACCAAACTTTACAGTAGTCCGGAAGGGGCCCTTTTCGCCTGTTCCAACGCTGGACTGAACCGGTTAACGCTCCAAGCGGATGGTGACTGGGTTATTGAATCCATCAGCGTAAAAGAGGGCTTGCCCTCCAACCAGGTCAACGACGTCACAACCTTTGCAGGAGAAACCTGGGTAGCGACCAACCAGGGTCTGGCACGCTTTCGCGAACTTCCGGCGCCTTTCCCAATGCCCGCCCCGGTACTCGAAAAACTCCAGATCAATAATCAAAATGCCGTTTTTGCCCCTGTGCTTCGATTAGCCCATGATGAAAACAACCTGTCCATCCGGTTTTTCGCCCTGCACTACCGTTCAGGCGGCGATATTCCCTATCGCTACCGGCTATTGGGCGCGGATACAGCTTTCGTTTACTCCCATAACCGGGAAGTTAATTTTGCAAATCTTTCGTCGGGTGCTTACACGTTTGAAGTACAGGCTCAAAATGAAGCAGGACAATGGAGTACTCCTACGCGCTGGGCGTTTGAAGTTCGTACTCCCTGGTGGCAAACCGGGTGGTTCTGGATTTCCATAGCTTTTATTTCAGCCGCAGGATTTGGGTTTTGGTACCGCGACCGCCTGCGCAAAGCCCGCCAGGAAACTGAAGTACGCAATAAAATCCGCGACCTCGAAGCAGCAGCATTGCGTGCCCAAATGAACCCTCATTTTATTTTCAATTGTCTCGGCAGCATTCAAAGTTTTATTACAGAAAACGACGCCCCTTCCGCGACACGCTACCTGGCCCGGTTTGCCCGATTGGTAAGGCTGGCTTTGCACGGTTCAGTAGACGGCCGCCATAGCCTGCAGGAAGAAGTGGAAATGCTGGAAAACTACTTAGCTCTGGAACAATTGCGCTTTCGCGGAAAATTTACTTACGAACTTGAAATTAGCCCCGATCTTGATCCGGAAGATATTTTCCTGCCGCCTATGCTGGTGCAGCCTTTTGTGGAAAATGCGCTGTTGCATGGGATGAAAAACAAAGCAGAAGGCGGGCGAATCAGCATTGTTTTTTCGCAAAAAGAGAACCTTTTGTTAGCCACCGTGACGGACAATGGCCCGGGGCTTTCATCAGGTGATAAAACCCTTTCCGAAATCGGTCATAAATCGGTGGGTATGACGCTGACGCAGCGCCGGTTAGACCTCTTGGTTGAACAACCGGGGCAAGAGGCGCTGTTGCGCGAAAACATCCTCGCCGCAGATGGAACGATTCAAGGGATGCGGGTTGTAATTCGGTTGCCGTTGGGATGAAATCAATTCCACTTTTTAGCGCAAGGACATGACCGGCTCGTTCGGATGTTCCGGATTGGGGATAAGGCGGCCTCTTGCCGGATCAATCAACAGATCCATTTCTTCCATAGGAATTGCGCCCAATAACGGCTCTGTATCATTGGGTAGAACCAAAGCGCCCGTTACACTTTTTCTTTTGCCAAAACGTACCATAATCGGCCAAACAACGGGTAAGTCAACATAACTACCGTCAGCTAATTGGCAGGGGCGCATTTCGCGGGTTCGAAGGCCAAGTTGATGCTGGATGTTTTCATTAATGGAAAGCATGATCGCACCCGAATCTACATTCATTCGGACGGTCATACTCCGGATTTCATTTTCTGAAATCAGGCCGTCTTCAAAATCATCTGCATCTCTGCCATTAATTAATTCGATTTCAGCGTGGACTAAGCCCATGGTACTTTGTTTTATGTAGAATTGAATACAAAAATACCCAAACTTTCCGATGTTTTTTCATGAAAAAGGATGACAAGGGGTTGGTAAACCAGCCAGTTTTATGTAATTTTATCTGTCAAATAAATAAACGACCAAGCATGCACGTCGCCACTCAACCTTTCATCACCGATCTGTCACAGCTTGACCCCAATGGCAGCTATACTTACAGCGACTACCTGCTGTGGCAGTTTCAGGAGCGGGTGGAACTCATCCGGGGTAAGTTATTCCGTATGAGTCCGGCGCCGAATTTGGCACACCAACAAATATCCCGGGAATTCAGTAGAATTATCTTCAATTTTTTTCACAATAAAAACTGCCAGGCTTTCGCAGCACCTTTTGACGTACGCCTCCCGGTAAGCCGAAAAAAGGGACAAGACACCACGGTTGTACAACCCGATCTATGCGTCGTTTGCGCCCCGGCCAAGCTTGACGAGCACGGGTGCGCCGGGGCTCCGGATCTGATGGTGGAAATCCTCTCTCCGGGCAACAGCACCAAAGAAATGCGAGAAAAATACCGTGTTTATGAAGAAGCTGGCGTTCGGGAATACTGGATTGTCAATCCGGCAGAAAAAGTGGTACTTGTTTACATCCTTGACGAGGCAGGTACTTTCATCGGTCTGGCTCCTGTTACAGAAGAAGACCCCCTTCGGTCTGCTATTTTTCCAGATTTGACTATCAATTTGAAAGAGGTGTTTGTTTAAAATATCACTCTCCTTCCACAATCTTATGCCGCAATGCCTTGGCCACGGCTTCCTTCCCGGAGTTCACCTGCAATTTAGTGTATGTGTTTTTAAGATGTCCGGGTACGGTGTCCGGGTGGTGTTGACAAGATGAATACTTAACCGAATATCATCAATTAGCTACCGAATCGCATTGAGTTGAGCAGGGCATGGTTTGTAATCGCATATTTGTGTGATAAACCCAGTTAAGAGAATGCCAACCCCAAAAAACCAAAGCCATCAAAGAAAGCCGTATGGGCATATCCGTTTCCGGGGTGTAGCTTGTACGGCTTTTTTGTGTATATAAGCCCAAGTGCTTTCCTCCGGTTTATCACAAGGTAATTCTATCCGCTTGTTCAAAATAGTATGTTTTCTCAATACACTTCCGCTCATCAGGCAAACAGCGAATACTATGAAAAACACATTGACCAAAGTCGCTTTCTTTGTATGGATATTTATTTTTTTTGCTGCGTCGGGTCAGGCCCAATTCCAACGACAATTCGGCACGAATTTAGGTGAATCGTTCTCCAAAGTAATCCCAAGTGAAGGTAATTACTACGTGTTGGGGAATGCCGAAGTCATGGACGGCCAACCTGCCCAGGCAACCGTATCGCGGCTGAACGCTTTAGGGGAATTGCAATGGACGCTGAGCCTGAATGTCGCCTCACAGTGGAACGACGCGGTACTTACCCCTTCCGGCAGCCTGCTGGTGGTTGGGTATTCGTTACCCGACGACAATACCAGTCGGAGCATCATGGGATTGGTGACGGCTGCGGGCGCTTTCTCCTGGGTGCGTAGCTACGATCTTCCGCAAAGGGATGGTTTCCTGCGCATTGCACGCAACCCGGTGCCTCAAAACGCCGCTTTCCCGTATTACGTATTGGGTAGCCAAACCGATGTGATGACCTCCAATACGGATATGTTTTTGTTGAACCTGAGTGAAAGTGGCGCACTGAACTGGAAAAAGCTCTACTTCGGCCCCATTTTTTTTAATGGCAACAAAATTCCCCACGATCTCGAAGCCCTGCCCAACGGAGATTTGCTCATCTCAGCCAATTTAGATGCGCAAGGCGTTATCATGCGCGCGGACAACGCAGGGCAACCCTTCAACGGGGTCACTCCGGACGGAGCTTTTGTATTTGAAGACCTTGCTCAAGGCTCTGGTGGAACCGTGTATGCGACCGGTACAAATCTGCAAAACGGCCAGCATTATGTCATGAAATTCGATGCTGATCTGATTGGGCTGTGGGATGTAATTTTGGAGGGGGTGAGTGAAATACGGCAGGTATTGCCGGCTGGTGGAATTTATGTGCTTGCGAAGAAGGGGTTTAAAGAATGCGCCAACAGATTAACGGAAACGGGCGGTGCTCCGACCTTGGACTGGGTAAAATTCCTCGACAACGGCTTTACGACAACGACTGCCGGCGCTATGACTTTAACCTCGCTCAATCAATTGGCTTACGCCGATGGCAGAACCCCCGTTTCAGGCGGTTTCGGTCAGTTATGCGGGTTCGTTTCTCTGAGCGGATTAGACCTGGATCCTTGTTTTACGACCGACGATGATGGTGCTGTTTTCCCCGGTAACCTCCTTTACAGCGGCCCACTGCTGCCTGACGCCGATTTTTATGACTTGCCGGCGAGCGTCAACCTGACCGGAAGTTTGCGCACCTGGCAGCAGGGGAACGCGTGCCAGGTGCTTATGAACGCAAGCGTTATTGGGGTGAAATACAAAGAATGCAACGGTCTTCCTTATGGCAACCAAACCCCTATAGCAGGCTGGGTAATCCAGCTATTGGACAGCGGAGGAATAATCATCGGCGAACAAGTCACCGACGCCGATGGCCGTTATGCTTTTGAGGGCCTACCGCCAGGGCAATATCTTGTTAAAGAAATAGCGCAACCCGGCTGGACGCCCAACGTACCGGCAAGCGGTCAACTGGCTGTCACCTTGGCCGTCTCAGAACAACGGATTGTGAATTTTGGCAACTGCCCGCCACCTCAGCTACTTTGTGCTTGTCCGGCGGGGTCGCAACCAGCAAACAACAACCTTGCCGCCAACGGCAACTTTACAGCAGGCAACACGGGGTTCAGCTCCGGATACACTTTTAGCAATACGCCTCCACTGCAGGCCGGCCAATTCTGGGTTGGCGCCAACCCAAGTCAGATCAACGCTGGTTTTACCAATTGTGGCGATCACACCACGGGATCGGGTAACATGCTCGTGGTAAATGGCGGCGGCAATACAAGTACGCCCATCTGGTGCCAGACTTATACCGTGACGCCCAACAGTAGCTATATTTTTGAAGCCTGGGTAGCTTCTTTGACAAGCGCCTCGCCGGCCAATTTGATGTTGTTTGTGAATGGCATATCACAAAATGCCGGATTTTTTGCCTCCGGAACTTCGTGTAATTGGGAAAAATATTGCGTGTTATGGACATCGGGCGTCCAAACTTCAGTTACGCTTTGTCTGTATGATCTGAACGTTGCAAATTCCGGCAATGACTTCGCCCTTGACGATATTAGCTTCCGCCGTTGTGTGGCTTCGATTGGTGATCTTTCCGGGCATGTTTACCGAACCTGCGACTCTTTACCGTATACCAACCAGCCTGTTTTATCCGGATGGACGGTGCAACTGCTTGATGACATTGGAACTGTACTAGCCGAACAAGTCACCGGTGCTAATGGCGAATATGCATTTAATGATTTGCCTTCAGGGCAATATACAGTTAGAGCCGAAGGGCGGCCCGGCTGGACGGCCAACGTACCGCCAACCGGTATGTATGCGATCAGCTTGAATAGTCCGGAACCGGTAATTAGCAATTTTGGGATGTGCCAGGAGTGTTCCTGCGATTCCTTGTTTACATTCATACATCAGGAATTTGGGACTACTGATACCAGTACCTACCAACTCAGTATATTTAACAATGGCATTAATTGTTTTCCTTATCTGGAAGTGGTCGTAGATACGGGATTGCTTATAGGTTGGATGGATGTCTTAACAGATTGGGAAGCTGAATTGATTAATGCCCAAACATTGCGTCTGGTTCCCCCGGATGATTATATTCCGGAAGGTTATTTGTTGCCAGCCAGGTTGATCATTGCCGGCAGCGGTACGCATAGTATGCGAACAATGACAGCGGTAATGGGGTTTGCCTGCACAGCAGGCTCGGAACGTGCTTTCCCCAGTCCGCCGGTTTCACCGGGGTCATCGTGTTGCCCATCCTGGTTTACAGCAGGCCCGGAAATGGTGATCAACGGGGAGTTTAATAACCCGGTGTTACCATCCTCAGACTACTCCCCCCGGGTAGGTTCACTTTCTCCCGGAGAGATTGATATCATGGATCAAACACAGGCGTTTGCTTCCAATAATAACTGGGTTTGCCCCGGCAAAACGGGCGTCAATGACAAGTTCTTAGCCGCAGATGGCAGTGGACAACCTGCGACGGCTGCCTGGAAACAACAAATCAATGCTTCCCAATTAATCGCAGATAGAAACTATGTCTTTTGTTTCCAAACCAGTAATATGGTAAAAACTTCTAAGTCGCCCTATGCAGATCCGAGGTTATTTATGCAAATTGTAGATGATACCAACGCTGGTGTTGTCTGGACCGGGGGACCTTACGTCATACCTGAATCTCCCAAAACGTGGGTACCTATTTCGATGAACTGGACTGCGCCTGCCAACCTAAGTGCCTCATACACCCTCAAAATTTTCACAACACCTTATAATACCGATTACCCAGGCAATGATTTTGCATTGGATTGTATTAGCTTTCGGGAGTGTATACCACCCTGTACCGCTTCCATTACAACAACTAATATAGACAACTGCGGCCACGTACAACTCAACGCTGTCGCTTCCGGGCTGTCTGGTTACAGCTACCAATGGTGCAGCGGTGAATCCACACAAATGCTCGATTTGANGTTGCCCTGTGGGGAGCACGATTTTTGCGTGTCCGTTACCTGTGCAGATGGAACTGTGGCGAGCGATGCGATTACTGTGACCGTCACCGACAATATTCCGCCCACCATCAATTGCCCGCAGAATATGACGATTACCGCCCTGCATCCCAATTGCGATATGCCCGTACACGGCATTCATTCGCTGGGCGCTGCGGACAATTGCGGCATACCGACAGTTACCTACGCCATTTCAGGGACAACCACCGCCTCGGGGCAGGGCGATGCCAGCGGTACCACGTTCAATTCCGGTACCTCAACCGTGACCTATACCGCCACGGATTGGTGCAACAACATGACATCCTGTTCATTCGACATCACCATCGAATGCGATACCTGCGCCTGCCTTGGTTTCCAAAATATGGAATTTTACAACTTCCTCGGCGCGCCAAATATCCCAACAACCTGCAATGGCGCTTCTGTGCCGCTGCCCTGCATTGGATCCGATGCGTTATATTGGTTTCAGTGGCAGTTGAACTGCTCCGATCCGCTGTGTGTGCAGAGTACAACTTATGTAATCGTGCCCGCCGCAGGAGGCCCTCCGGTACTTTCCGGCAGCATTCCATTAGGCAGTCCGCCTTTTCTCAGCTTCTCTTACAATCAACTTGGCGGGGCTGGCAATTACCAGCTCATTTTGACCGGGAATTGCGGCGGCGACGAATGCACCTGTATCATTAATTTCTCGGTGCCTTCCTGTTGCAACTGCGGCGGCTTCTCAGATATGACCTGGCGGCCAACGCAGGGAGGATTTACTCAATTTGTGGCCTGCGGAGATACATTGGCGGTTCCTTGTAATCAAACTTTCTTCCCGCAAGTGGGCGGCATGTTCCAATGCGTGGGTACGCAATGCCCCACCAATCAAACCATACAATGGGTGCTGCAAGACCCTGCGGGCAACCCCATCCAAAGCGGCCCGATCACGTTTCAGACCAATTTCCTGCTGGCGCTTGACCCGGCCTGGTTTGTGCAAGCGGGCACCTACACGCTCACCTTCAATGGCAACTGTGCAGGGCAAATGTGCCCGCCTTGTGTGCTGTATTTGGAGTCGCTGGGGTGCCCCGACCTCTGTTGTGGCTTCACCGACCTGTTTATAAACGAACCAAACGGCACGAACCTGTCCATAGCCTGCGATGGGCCACCGGTGAACATCGGTTGTCCCCCGCCGGGTGGAAACTACACCTTAACCGGCAAATATGGCGGTGGGCCTACCATACAAGCGATTTTGGTGAACGCTTGTGGTACCGAAGCAAACAACGAATTCATGATTCTCTATTCAGGAGGAAAAGGATTTAATGTAAATGACTTAGAAGTTGATTTTGATCCAACAGGCAACACGGGAAGCCCGCAAGACAACGACATCAATCTGGGCGCCGCAGCTTGTGGCTGGCAGAGCGGTGAGGCGGGTATGCTTTCCGGTTGTCCTAATGTGATTGTAGCCGGCCCGGGTACCTTCATCCCCGCTGATGCCTACTTAGTCATCCAGACCAGTTCCGCAGCTTCCAACATCAACCTTTATGACTTTTCCAATCTTTGCAGCGCCCCCCGACCCGTGTACCTCATCAGAAACGCCTGCGCGAGAACTTCCAACGCATTCAGCAACGTCGGCCTTGGGTTGCACACCACCGTTATTTCGCTGGATGGAACATGCGTAGACAGCGCTACCTACAATCATGTGTTGTTGAGCAACATAAACGGCGATTACTTCCTGCCCCCGGCCACTTATGGCAACGCCGGCTGTTTTGCACCGCCTTATGCTCAATTCAACAATAACCTCTCCTACCAGATCAACTGGACCTTAGTGGGCCCCAGCGGCACTCAAAACAACCAGCTCACGGGCAACAGCCCTTATTTTGCGCTCAACCTGCCATCCAGCTATTTCTCTCAGGGTGGCTTGTATACGCTGACGCTTGACGGGCAAAACGGCAATGATTCCTGCCAGTGTTCGCTTACGTTTATGGTAGATAACGGCTGCCCCGACCCCTGCCCTTGTGACCTCGCGGATCTAACCAACGACGTGAGTCAGGGATTCGCGACGGCGTATGCTACGAACTCCTGTAAGGCGTGCTTTACCCCGTTGGGCCTCACCGACTGCGACGAGGTAGAATGGATGATCAATTCTCCAATCAGTACGCCGGTGGGCACAAGCATAGGCAATCAGACTTTCTGCTACGCCTTCCCGGTCGGCGGTAATTATACGGTCTATATGACCGTTATTCGTCGGCGTGCTGATGGCAGCTTGTGCGAATCTTCCGTCAAAAGTCAAACGGTGACGGTAGCCTGTCTGGCCCGGGCGGTATGCGAGGTGTCGGCCTTCCCCAACCCCGATTTTGAAGAAGGCGCTGTATTAGGCAGTTTCCTCGAAGGCGGGATGACGGCGGGCTGGACCCGGATTTGGGGCGATCCCCATGTAGAAGTAAGCCATGGTAAAAAGGTGATTAAAAAGCGAGGTAATTTTTCCAGCGCCGACGTAATAGGAACCATCGAACCGGTGTGTTTAGCCAAAGAAACGGGTACAATTATCCTCGGATTCGGCATCAAAGAACAGGGCATCAAAAGCGCCATCGTCGTACAGTTTTTTACGGGCGACGTCTATGAATTTGGCGTATGCGAAAGCGCCACCTGCTACGAAGTCGCGCGCATCGAACTGCCGGATCCGGATAACCCCGACGAGGAATTCGACCTGGAGATTCCCTACAACATCGGCAATTGGGAAGCGATGGCGCTTTGCGGCGATCAGACCGGCGTAAGCGTCAGGCCGGCCATTTTTGTAACCAGCCCGTTCAGCGATGAGCAAGGCCCGGGCGGGCTTACTGAGATTGATCTGGCTTATTTCTGCGTGGATGGCGATGTCGTCAATGCCTTACCCGGGGATCCAAAAGTTCAACCCCTCCGCATCTACCCCAACCCCAACTCCGGTGCATTTACCCTTGAGCTGTCGCAAGCTGCTACGCCCGACATGACCTTCCGCATCATCGGCCTCACAGGGCGGGTTTTGCTGGAAAAACGTGCCGAAGCAGGCAGTGCGCGGCAGGCACTGGAGGCCGGTGTTTTGCCATCGGGCCTGTATTTTGTACAGGTCATTGAGGATGGCCGGGTTGTGGGGGGTGAGCGGGTGGTGAAGCAGTAAAGAATATTTACAAAGAAGCCGTATAGGTATACCCGTTTTGTGGGGTGTAGTTATATGGCTTTTTTTGTGATAATGCCATAAAAAATAAATTTTCAAACCGGTTGTCACGCACTCAAAAATGACTTCTTCAAAATAAGGCACGCAAACAAATCGTTGATTATACTCCGCGCTGCTTGGTTTTGCGCATGGCCTTTAGCCTAACGATTTGATTATCAGCGCTCAGCATGACAAAAATGGCTTCGCACCTAAGGGGGCGAGGTATAGAATCACATTTTTATGCTATTCTAACAAAACGTTCATTCAAACACAGCTTAGCACAATGAACTCAGTATTCAATTTTTCGCTCCGGGTACTTCTGATGCTGCTCTTGCTTTGTCTGTTTACCTTGCCTGGTTATGGTCAAATTGCCATCAGTAACGTTAAAGAAATTCCACGACTGAAGCAGGGGATTACTTACGTCGCCATGAAAGACACGGCTTCTACCATCGCCCAAACCTACAAAGAGGTGTTTCGCTACTGGACCTGCTCAAAAGTAGTTTTCATTCAGTATAAAGACATTCTTGAATATGTATCGCCCGATGCTTCTTTTTTTACCATCGGAGGATTTACGACTACCAGTACGTTTACCCACATGACCAGTTCCGGTGGTACGCGCCCGGGCTTAAGTTATAGCACTACCAACATCTACTTAGAGTTGTGGGTTTGTGATGCGAAACAATTAGAAAAGTGGAAAAATAGGAAGAAAAAGAAGGATGAATTGCCGGAAAGCGTAAAAAAGATCATCGGAAGAATTGAATTGTATACCGATTTTCCTACCCTGGCTTTTCCCGAAAAAATATATGACGCTGACTACGATGGAAACGGGCATATTCGGAATTGGGGCCCTGGTTACCTGAAAATCTACCTGCAATTGCTGATGGGATTGTTAGAAAAAGGAGCGGAGCACTCGCTGTATAAGGGCTCGTCCGATACTAAACAGCTCAGGAACCTCAAAAAGCAAACCTTGTATGTCCCGGATTATGTGTTGATCAAATTCAACATGTTCAATGGCGATGAATCAAAGCGGCACGAGGAAAAAGAAATACTGGGCGACTACAAATGGCCTTATCAATTGATTGAGAACGAAGCACTGAACAAAAAAATAATGGAGGAGCAACAGCAGATTTATTTTTTGGTTTACGTAAGAAGCAGTACGGATAAATACATTTCTGTCTTTAACTCCCAAACAGGGGACCTTATTTATACCAAATATAAGCCTGCATCTTACAATATAAAAGACGATGATCTTAAAGATTTGGCGGATGAGATAGGGAAGTAATAATAAAAACGGCGAGGCATCGTTCTAAGGCAAATTTTCAACAATTAGCTCTTAACCCGCTGAACGTAAGTGTTCGGCATTTTCAATAAACGCGAAATGCTCATAAATGTCTTAGAGCAACTGGCGCAAAGTCTTCGCTATTTGGCATTAATTGTAAACCGAACGCCGCTCGCCAAGGTCTTTACCGCCGAGCGCCTGCTACGCATATTATTAGTATTATAAAGCCAGGCAGTTCTTCGAATTTCTTATGCACAGCTAACGCTCGGCGGTATAGACCTTATGCGGGGTGTCGGGAATGCAAACACAACGCATCGCACCACAACTTGTGCCATCCCAAACAAGGTGCTGAATCAGAATTCCCAAAATTTTAGAATGCTCAGAATGCGCGGCGTATAAATTCAGAAAATTCTCTAATCCTGCGAATTCTGATTCAGACAAAAAATATAAGCCACTACCAAATCTCACCAAATCCCCGCCGAATTTCATCCTGTCTTGCAGTAACGTAATTTAAGGAATAGCTTTACATGCGTGTAACATAAATTCAGAAAATTTGCTAATCCTGCGAATCCCAATTCAGACAAAATAAACCTAAACAACGATGAAAAAACACATTCTCCCCGCCCTCCTGGCCCTCCTTCTGAGCATAGCCGCCCAGGCCCAATCCTGCCTCCCCAACGGCATCACCCTCACCCACCAAAGCCAAATTGACAACTTTGCGGCCAACTACCCCGGCTGCACGGTGATCCAAGGCGACCTGACCCTTGATGAATCTGTTGGCGGCGGAGACATTTTTGACCTCAATGGGTTGAGCGTGCTGACAGAAGTGACCGGCAACCTCGCCATCCGGGCAAACGAGCTGAGCAACCTGCACGGGCTGCACAACCTCACCGCTGTCGGTGGCCGGCTCGATGTCATCATTGAATACGAGTTGCAGAACCTGGAGGGATTGACCAACCTTACGACCATCGGCGGGGAACTTGGGCTGACCAGCAATTCCAATTTGACAAGCCTGCACGGCATGGATAACTTAGCTTCCATGGGCAGCCTCAACATCGGCAATTGCGGAATGCTGACGAACCTGAGCGGACTGGAAAATGTAGGGGCTATTCGCGGGCTTTATGTACAAAACAACGACAACATCACAGATTTGAGCGGATTGCCTCCGTTGGATACATTTCAATTTCCCATCATCATCAATGAGAATCCGCTGCTGTCCAGTCTGGCGGCTCTGAAAGGGCTACGTTTTGTGAAAGAGGGCATCATTTTGGGGCAGAACGTTTCGCTGACAAATTTGAGCGGATTAGACAGCCTGCGCTACATCGGTGAGCGATTACATATCCAGGACAATTCGATGCTGACTACACTAGAAGGACTGAATTACCTGCGCTACATCGGCGGAGAATTTACCCTGGCGGGAAATACGCCCATTGCCGATTTTAACGGCTTAGAGCAATTGGATACGATCGGTCAAAACCTCAATTTTTCACAACTCTCCGTTGCTAATTTTAACGGACTTGGAAACCTCAAATACGTGGGCGGCCAGGTCACGATACAGAACTGCAATTTTTTGACGGATTTTACCGGATTGAACAGCCTGACCACTTTTGGCAAAGGGGTGTACATCGGCGTCAACAACCAACTCGCCAGCCTTTCCGGGTTGGATCAACTCCGTTCGGTGGGCCTGGAATTGGTCATTGAGGGAAATCCCGCGCTTGCGAGCCTGCATGGCCTGGAGGGCCTGAATACGATCGGCACGCAGTTGCACATTCAACAAAATACCACCCTGACTTCCCTCGATGGATTGGAAAATCTGTATGAAGTATTTGGGAATATTCGGGTCGTAAACAACCCGGCCTTGTCCGATTGCGCCATTTATGCCATTTGCGATAAGCTGCAAACCAATCCGACCGGCATGGTCGTCGGATCCAATGCTGCGGGGTGCAATTCGCCTGCCGAAATCCAGCCGTTGTGCCTTGGTGCGCCTACCGTAAAAGTCACGGTACTGGCCGACAACAACGGCGATTGTCTACCCGATGCAGGGGATTCTCCTGCGGACGGCGTCCACGTGCGTTTGAATGGCAGCGCCCAAATGCTGGTGATGGAAACTGGCGCGGATGGCGTTGTCCGGTTCAAATACCCCGAAAACAGCGCGGGTCTGATCAGTCTGCCGCAGTTCCCCAACGCACACTGGGCGGTCTGCCAGGAACCCGTCGCCATCCAACCGGGCAATCCGCAGGACACCATAACGGCCACGTTGCTCCTGTCGCCCCTCGACCAGTGCGCCGATTTGACTGTAAATCTGAATTTGCCCCGGGCATTCCGCGATTGCACCCACAACTCCGCTGTGCAGATCAGCGTCAGAAATACTGGAACGGCGATGGCGTCAAACGCCGTTGCCAGGGTGGTGATGCCGGCGGTTTTTGAGCTGCTGGGGTCTGTGCCGCCGCTCGCGGGCCAGGTGGGGGATACCCTCTTTTTCGAGTTGGGCAACCTGATGCCGCTGACCGCTGCCGCCGTAGAATTGACAGTCAAAACAGCCTGCGATACGGTGCTGACCAACCGCGCCCTGTGTTGGGAGGCTTTTGCAGATTCAGACAATAGTTGTCCGGACAACCTGCCGCCCCATTCCGAAATCCGGCTCTCAGCCGCGTGCATCGGCAATGACTCTATCCGTTTCACCCTGAAAAATATTGGCGATGCGCCTACCCAAAGCCCACATGAATATTCCTTGATCAGAAATGCGACCCTGCAAAGTTCATTTGCTTTCAGCCTGAACGCCCAGGAAAACAGGACGGTCACCATACCTGCCGATGGCGCTACCTATCGCATGGAAGCCACCAAATTCGACGATGGGACGCTCACTGCAGTATCTCATGAAGGGTGCGGCGGATTTGCAGCAGGGTGGGTCACGGCATTCTGGCAGGAAAAAGGCGGCCCCGAATACGATTTTGATTGCCGCCAGGTGCTGGAAACCGTTTATCCCAATCAAAAAACTGTTTTTCCTGTCGGGGCAGGTTTCGACTACCTTGTGGCGCCAAACCAGCCCGCTTATTACACCATCAATTTTCAAAACGCGGAAAGCGATACGGTTCACCGCGTTCGGATACGCGATATTCTGCCTTCCGGCCTCAATGTCAACACCTTCCGGCCTGGCCATGCCTCCCATCCGTTTACATGGAAAATATCGGAAGACAACCTGCTGGAGGTTGCCTTCGAGAACATTGACTTGCCGCCGGCTGCTACAAACGACGCGGCCTCCCGTGGTTTTTTCAGCTTTGCCATAGATCAAAACCAGGACTTAGCCAATGGCACCCAGCTTGCGAATACGGCCTATCTTTTTTTCGACAACGACCCTCCTTTTTGGACGTATGCAGCCAATACCATCGGTGCATTGAGCAGC
>Ga0056914_10000507_pt1 | contig 33860 bp, 28 predicted proteins | sample TNRBio252014_DNA_FD_55168 | JGI IMG/M metagenome (GOLD analysis project Ga0056914, IMG submission 55168) | Wastewater treatment Type I Accumulibacter community from EBPR Bioreactor in Madison, WI, USA - TNR Reactor_6/25/2014_ DNA | ecosystem: Engineered > Bioreactor > EBPR > Anaerobic-Aerobic >...
ACCCCGTCCTCCTCGTCGGCCTGCAACAGCCGGTCGAGCCCGAGCAGGGTGGCCAGCAGCGCGGCAATCCACAAAAGAGCCGGGGCGAGCCGCGACAGCAGCTTCTGGTCGGGCCCGAGGGCGAAGGGCGTCACCGAGATCAGGATCAGGAAGAACACGATGCCGAGTTCGACCCCGGCACCGATTCGGGCGGCCAGCGTCAGTTCGCGCGAAAGGACGGCGCGCAGGGTAGCGATCATGACGGCTGGCCTCCCAGTTTCAGTTCCCGCCCGGTGATGCCGAGGGGCTGGTGGGTGGCGACCAGCGCGGCGCCACCGCCCGCGACATGCTCGCGGATCAGCTCGGCGATCAGCGCCTGACCGGCCACATCGAGCGCTGCCAGCGGTTCGTCGAGCAGCCAGATCGGCCGAGGTGCGGCGAGAAGACGCGCCAGCGCGACGCGGCGGCGCTGGCCGGCGGACAGCACCCGCACCGGCAGGTCGACAAGCCGGCGGGCACCGAGCCGGTCGAGCGCGGGCAGGATCGCGGCCGGATCGCCGCCCAGCAGGCGCACGCCGAAGTCGAGGTTCTCGCGCGGGGTCAGGGCGTCGCGCAGGGCCTCGCGGTGGCCGTGATAATGGATCAGGGCCCGGCCCTCCTGCTCTTCGCCGAGGCCGGAAAAGCCGATGCTGCCCTCTTCGAGCGGCGTCAGCCCGGAGACGATGCGCATCATCGTCGATTTGCCGGCGCCGTTCGGCCCGGTCAGGGTGACGAGATCGCCGGGCGCCAGGTCGAAATCGAGGTTCCGGAACAGCACGCGGCTGCCACGCCGGCACCCCAGGTTGCGGACGGTCAGCGTCACCGGTCCGGTGTGCGCGCGGCTGATCAAAACTTCGCTCCTTCTCGACTTTGGTGCGTGTAGCCCGCCGGGAAGAAATGTTCTATAGGCAATCCCCGCGCGCCGTGTGAACAGCCACACGAGCCGGGCACTCCCGGGCGGCGCGGGTCGGAACAGCGGCGGCATGCGCCCCGAAGGCGGGGCCGTCGTCGCGTCATGTCAGGAACCCGGAAGATGAGCTCGATCGACAGTTTCAAATCGCGCAAGACCCTCAAGGTCGGCGCCAAGTCCTATGTCTATTATTCGCTGAAAGAGGCCGAGAAGAACGGTCTGGCGGGCGTTGCCTCGCTGCCCTTCTCGATGAAGGTGCTGCTGGAGAACCTTCTGCGCTCGGAAGACGGCACCACCGTCACCAAGGCCGACATCGAGGCCTGCGCCGCCTGGCTGAAGGACAAGGGCAAGGCCGGCAAGGAAATCGGCTTCCGCCCGGCCCGCGTGCTGATGCAGGACTTCACCGGCGTTCCGGCGGTCGTCGACCTCGCCGCGATGCGCGACGGCATGAAGGCGCTCGGCGGCGACCCCAAGAAGATCAACCCGCTGGTTCCGGTCGATCTGGTCATCGACCACTCGGTCATCGTCGATGAGTTCGGTTCGCCCAAGGCCTTCAAGGCCAACGTCGATCTTGAATATCAGCGCAATCAGGAGCGCTACAAGTTCCTCAAGTGGGGCCAGGGCGCGTTCGACAACTTCCGCGTCGTGCCGCCCGGCACCGGCATCTGCCATCAGGTGAACGTCGAATATCTCGCCCAGACCGTCTGGACGAAGAAGGAAAAGGTCAAGAAGGACGGCAAGACCGTAACGGTCGAGGTGGCCTATCCCGACACCGTGGTCGGCACCGACAGCCACACCACCATGGTCAACGGCCTTGCGGTTCTGGGCTGGGGCGTCGGCGGCATCGAGGCCGAGGCGGCGATGCTCGGTCAGCCGCAGTCGATGCTGCTGCCCGAAGTGATCGGCTTCAAGCTGACCGGCAAGCTCAAGGAAGGCGTNACCGCCACCGATCTCGTGCTGACCGTGGTGCAGATGCTGCGCAAGAAGGGCGTGGTCAACAAGTTCGTCGAATTCTACGGCCCGGGCCTCAACACCCTCGCCCTGTCGGACCGCGCGACGATCGCCAACATGGGCCCGGAATACGGCGCCACCTGCGGCTTCTTCCCGATCGACGCCGAGACGATCAACTACCTGACCATGACCAACCGCAAGGCGGCGCGCGTCGCCCTGGTCGAGGCCTATGCCAAGGCGCAGGGCATGTATCGCACCAAGTCCTCGCCCGACCCGGTGTTCACCGACACGCTGGAGCTTGATCTGGCCGCGGTGGTCCCCTCGCTCGCCGGTCCCAAGCGTCCGGAAGGCCGCGTGGCGCTGGAAGATGTGCGCGCCGGCTTCGATGCCGCGATGCAGAACGACTACAAGAAGGGCGCCGAGATGGGCCGCCGCGTCAAGGTCGAAGGTCGCGACTTCGACCTCGGCCATGGGGACGTGGCGATCGCCGCCATCACCTCCTGCACCAACACCTCGAACCCGAGCGTGCTGATCGCGGCCGGGCTGCTCGCCCGCAACGCCGTGGCCAGGGGCCTGAAGTCCAAGCCGTGGGTCAAGACCTCGCTGGCGCCCGGATCGCAGGTCGTCGCCGAATATCTGGCGAACGCCGGCCTTCAGAAGGACCTCGACAAGCTCGGCTTCAACCTCGTCGGCTTCGGCTGCACCACCTGTATCGGCAACTCGGGTCCGCTGCCGGCGGAAATCTCGAAGGCGATCAACGATGCCGGCCTGATCGCGGCGGGCGTCCTGTCGGGCAACCGCAACTTCGAAGGCCGCGTCTCGCCGGACGTGCAGGCGAACTACCTCGCCTCGCCCCCGCTGGTCGTCGCCTACGCGCTGGCCGGCTCGGTGCAGATGGACCTGACCAGGGACGCGCTCGGCACCGGCAAGGACGGCAAGCCGGTCTATCTGAAGGACATCTGGCCGACCTCCAAGGAGATCCAGGACTTCATCGCCAAGTACGTGACGAAGAAGATCTTCAAGGAAAAATACGCCGACGTGTTCAAGGGCGACGAGAACTGGGCCAAGGTGCAGGCGCCGGAAGGCCAGACCTATGCCTGGGATTCCAAGTCGACCTATGTGCAGAACCCGCCGTACTTCCAGGGCATCACCAGCAAGCCCGGCGCGGTCAGCAACATCTCCGGCGCCCGTGTGCTCGGCCTTCTCGGCGACAAGATCACCACCGATCACATCTCGCCGGCGGGCTCGATCAAGGCGGCCTCCCCGGCCGGCGCCTACCTCACCGGCAATGGCGTGGCGGTGGCGGACTTCAACCAGTACGGCACACGGCGCGGCAACCATGAAGTGATGATGCGCGGCACCTTCGCCAACATCCGTCTTCGCAACCACATGATGGGTCCGAACGGGCGCGAGGGCGGCTACACCATCCACTATCCGTCGAAGGAAGAGATGTCGATCTACGACGCCTCGATGAAGTATCAGGCGGCGAACGTGCCGCTGGTGATCTTCGCCGGCATCGAATACGGCAACGGCTCCTCGCGTGACTGGGCGGCCAAGGGCACCAACCTGCTCGGCGTCAAGGCCGTCATCGCCCAGAGCTTCGAGCGCATCCACCGCTCGAACCTGGTCGGCATGGGCGTCATCCCGTTCGTGTTCGAAGAGGGCACGAGCTGGCAGAGCCTGGGCCTGAAGGGTGACGAGACCGTGTCGATCGAAGGCGTCACCACGATCAAGCCGCGCCAGAAGATGACCGCCGTCATCACCATGGGCGACGGCTCGGTGAAAAAGGTTCCGATCATCTGCCGCATCGATACGGCCGAGGAGATCGAATACTTCAAGAACGCCGGCATCCTGCACTACGTGCTGCGCGGCCTCGCCGCGTAACACCGCGCATCAGACCGACCAGGGGCCTCGCCGTCGCAACGACGGCGGGGCCTTTTTCATGCCGCAGGGCCTATGCCTTGCCGCGCAGCCTGGCGTCCTTGGTGAACTTCTTGACCACGCGGTCGCGCTTGAGCTTGGAGATATGGTCGATGAAGAGCACGCCGTTGAGGTGGTCGATCTCGTGCTGGAGGCAGGTGGCCAGCAGCCCGTCGGCCAGCATCTCGTGCTCGGCGCCCCNGGCGTCGCGATAGCGCACCTTCACCGCCGCCGGCCGNGTCACNTCGGCATAGTATTCGGGGATCGACAGGCACCCCTCCTCATAATCGGACACCTCGTCCGAGCGCCAGGTGATCTCGGGGTTGATGAACACCTGCGGATGGCGCTCCTCGTCGGTCTTCTTCGACAGATCGATGGTCACCAGCCGCAGCGGCTGGCCGACCTGGATCGCCGCCAGCCCGATGCCGGGGGCGTCGTACATCGTCTCGAACATGTCGCCGATCAGCCTCTCCACCTCGCGGTCGATGGATGTGACCGGCTCGGACGTCAGGCGCAGCAGCGGATCGGGCAGGATGACGAGGGGGCGAATGGACATCGGATCGAACATCTCGTGGACAGCGGTCCGGCTCCCTTAAGGGGATGGAAGCGACCGGTCAAATCGTTCCATTTTCGTTCGCGCCGAATCGCGCTATTCCTGCGCCATGAAGGATATTCTCGTGCTTGTCGGCGGCCACGCCGTGACCGTGCAGGACGCGCTGATCTACGGCGCCGGGCTGGCGCTCGCCCTGCTTGTGCTGCTGGTCTGGCTGAACGCGCGCGGCACCCGCAGCCGCGCCATCGAGGCCGCCGCCGCCGCCGAGCGGGCGCGCGAGATGGACGACAAGATCGCCGCCCTCAACCAGTTGCAGGCCGAGATGACCGGCCGCATCCAGACCTTCACCGAGGTGCTCGGCAGCCGGCAGGTCGAACTCGCCCGCGCCGTCACCGACCGGCTCGACCGCGTCTCCAGCAATGTCGGCGCAGGGCTGGCCCAGAGCGCCGAGAAGACGGCGGAAAACCTGCAAAAGCTGCATGAGCGCCTCGCCGTCATCGATGCGGCACAGTCCAATCTCGCCGGATTGACCAGCGAGGTGCTGGTGCTCAAGGACATCCTCGCCAACAAGCAGGCGCGCGGCGCCTTCGGTCAGGGCCGGATGGAGGCGATCGTCCGCGACGGCCTGCCGAGTTCCGCCTTCACCTTCCAGCCCTCGCTGTCGAACCGCTCCCGGCCCGATTGCACCATCCGGCTGCCGGGTGACGACCGCCCGCTGGTGATCGACGCCAAATTCCCGCTCGAAGCCTTCACCCTGCTGCGCGAGGCCGGCAGCGACGAGGCCCGCGCCGCCGCCGAAAAGCGGGTGCGCGGCGATATCGCCTATCATATCAAGGACATCGCCGAGAAATACCTGATCCCCGGCGAGACACAGGAACTGGCGCTGCTGTTCGTGCCGTCCGAGGCGCTTTATGCTGATCTGTGCGAGAAGTTCGAGGATGTGGTGCAGCGTGCCCACAAGGCCCGGGTGCTGATCGTCTCGCCCTCGCTGCTGATGATGGCGATTCAGGTGATGCAGGCGATCGTGCGCGATGCCCGGATGCGCGATCAGGCCCGCGTCATCCAGACCGAGGTCGGCCGCCTGCTCGACGATGTGCGGCGCCTTCAGGACCGGGCGGCCAAGCTCGATACCCATTTCCGTCAGGCGCAGGAGGATGTTGCCGGCCTGCTCGTCTCGTCGGAAAAGATCGGCAAGCGCAGCGAGCGCATCGAGGCGCTGGAGTTCGACGAAACGCCCCAGCCCGCCAAGGGCCCGGCCGATCCGGCCCAGACCAAGTTGCCGCTGGCCAGCGACGTGCTGCCCTCGCCGCTGCTGCGCCGCGCCGGCGAGCGGCGCTGACAACAGGCTTACGACGGCTCCTTCGGCCCGTGACGCAGCAGCAGCGGCGTCTGCGCCAGCGCGAAGACCATGGTGATCGGCATCACGCCCCAGACCTTGAACGCCACCCAGGTATCGGTCGATTGGGTGCGCCAGACGATCTCGTTCAGCGCCGCCAGCACGAAGAAGAACAGGCCCCAGCGCAGCGTCAGCGTCCACCAGCCCTGATGATCCAGTTCGAACACCGTATCGAGCGCATAGGGCAGAAGCGGCTTGTCGAACACCAGCCCGCCCAGCAGCAACGTGCCGAACAGCGTGTTCACGATGGTTGGCTTGAGCTTGATGAAAAGGTCATCCTGAAAGAACAGCGTCAGCCCGCCGAAGACGAAGACGACGACGCCCGAGACCAGCGGCATCACCGGCAGGTGGCCGGTGAGGGATTTGGTCAGCACCAGCGAAACCAGCATCGCCACCATGAACACGGCGGTCGCAACCAGAATCCCGCCCTGTCCGGCCCCTGCCAGGTTGGGCCCGATCACCGCCGATACCAGGGGGCGGAACAGGTCGGGNTTGGAGTTGGCGAGGAAGAACAGGACCAGCGGCCCCATCTCCAGCGCCAGCTTGAGCAGCGCGTTCTCCGGTTTTCTCGGCGCCGGCGCGCCCTGCTGTTCGCCGCTCATCAATCCAGTCCTGCAATGGCGCGGGCGAAATCACGCGCCGCGAACGGTTCGAGATCATCGATGCCTTCGCCGACACCGATGTAATGGACCGGCAGGCCGAAGCGGTCGGCAAGCGCCACCAGAATGCCGCCGCGCGCCGTGCCGTCGAGTTTGGTCATCACCAGCCCGGTGACGCCGGCGACCTTGCCGAAAATCTCCACCTGCGACAGCGCGTTCTGGCCAACCGTGGCATCCAGCACCAGCAGCACCGCATGCGGCGCACCGGCATCGACCTTGCGGATGACGCGCACCACCTTCTCAAGTTCCGCCATCAGGCCGGACTTGTTCTGAAGCCGCCCGGCGGTGTCGATCATCAGGACGTCAGAGCCGTTGGCCCGCGCTTCCGTCAGCGCGTCAAAGGCGAGGCTGGCCGAATCCGCCCCCTGCTCGCGCGCCACCACGGCACAGCCGGTGCGCTCGCCCCAGACCTTGAGCTGCTCGATCGCNGCGGCNCGGAAGGTNTCGCCCGCNGCCAGCGTCACGCTGCGGCCCTCGGCCTTGAACTTGGACGCCAGCTTGCCGATCGTCGTCGTCTTGCCCGAGCCGTTGACGCCCACCATCATGATCACGAACGGCGACGTCCCGGCCGCAATCTCCAGCGGCTTTGCCACCGGCGCCAGCACCTTCTCGACCTCGCCGGCGAGGATGTCCTTCACCTCCTCGGGGGCGATTTCCTTCTCAAAGCGGCCCTTGCCGATGGCGCCGGCAATGCGATGGGCCACGTCAATGCCGAGATCCGACTGGATCAGGATGTCTTCCAGATCCTCCAGCGTGCCCTGATCGAGCTTTCGCTTGGTGAACAGATCGGTGATCCGCCCGCTGAGCTGGCCCGAGGTGCGCGACAACCCCTGTTTGAGCCGCTGCCACCAGCTGAGCCGGGGGGCCGCCTCCGCCTGGGCCTCGGGTGCCGCAGCCGGCGATTGCGGCGTCTCGCNGGCGCCGCCGAACCAGCGTTTCAGAAATCCGGGCTTCTTGTCGGTGTCGCTCATGCCTGCCGCTTACCCCGTCGCGGCCCCGGCAACAAGCTCCGCCGCCGGATATTCCGCTGCAACGCCCGAAAGCCGCGCGCCGTCATGGCCAAGAATGCGCAGGGCGATGAAACCGCCGGGCGGCACCCCCGCATCAAGCTGGACCGGCGTGAAATCGCGCGTCCGCCCCTGCCCGCCGTTTTCGGCCAGCACCTCAAGGGTGCGCCCCACCTGCCGGTCGAGATGGCGGGCAAGCGCCGCCGCCCCGGCGGCGCGCAGGCGGGCGGCCCGCTCGCGCGCCACCGCCCTGGCCACCTGCGGCATGCGTGCCGCCGGCGTGCCGGCGCGCGGCGAGAACGGAAAGACATGCAGATGCGTCAGCCCGCAGGCCTCGGCATGATCGAGCGTGCGCTGGAACATCGCCGCGCTCTCGGTCGGAAAACCGGTGATGAAGTCGGCCCCGAACACGATATCGGGCCGCAGGCGCCGGACCTCGGCGCAAAACCGCTCGGCATCGGCCGCGCCATGCCGCCGCTTCATCCGCTTGAGAATGAGATCGTCGCCCGATTGCAGCGACAGGTGCAGATGCGGCATCAGCCGCTCCTCCTCGGCCAGCGCCCGCATCAGCGCCTCATCCGCCTCGATCTGGTCGATCGACGACAGCCGCAGGCGCCGGAGCCCGGGCACGCCGGCAAGGATGGCCCGGACGAGACTGCCCAGACGCGGCGCCCCGCCAAGGTCCGCGCCATAGGAGGTCAGGTCCACCCCGGTCAGCACCACATCGGCGATTCCCCGGTCCACCAGCCGCGCGATCGCCTCCACCACCTCAGCGGCGGGCACAGAGCGCGCCTGCCCGCGGCCGACGGGGATGATGCAGAAGGTGCAGCGATGGTCGCANCCGGTCTGCACCTGCACATAGCCGCGNGTGTGCCCGGCAATGATATCGGCCAGCGGCGCGGGAGGTGCAGCCTGAGGCTCCACCCCGNCGCTGGCGCCGTCCGAAGCCGGCACNNCCCCGCCCCGCGCCCAGGTCTCGCCCGCCGTCTTGCGGGCATTGCCGACAATCCGCGCCACCTCCGGCATCGCCGCGAACGCCGCCCGGTCCGTCTCGGCGGCGCAGCCGGTCACCACGATCTCGGCCTCGGGGCGGGAGCGCGCAAGGCGGCGGATCGCCTGCCGGGCCTGCCGCACCGCTTCGGAGGTGACGGCGCAGGTGTTGACGACGACAAGATTGTCCTGACCTCCGGCCGCCGCAGCCCGGCGGATCGCCTCGGATTCGACGAGGTTGAGCCGGCAGCCGAAGCCGATCACCTCGACCGGAGGCGCCGCCTCAGCCATGCGCCCGGCCGGCGGCCAGCAGCGAGGGATCGAGCCGGCCGGAAAAGGCGGTTGCCACGCCCCCGCTCATCTGGACATGGCCGTTGTCCAGCCACGCGATATCGAGATCGCCGCCCGGCAGCGTCACCCGCACCCGGCGGCCGGTCAGCCCGGCGCGCGCCGCGGCCACCCCGGCGGCACAGGCGCCCGAGCCGCAGGCCAGCGTCAAGCCGGCGCCGCGCTCCCACACCCGCTGGATCAGGTGATCCTTGCCGGCCAGCGCCACCAGCGAGATGTTGGCCCGCTCGGGAAAGATCGGGTGGGTTTCAAGAACAGGCCCGATCCGTTCAAGCTGATGNGCGTCAACATCGTCGACGAAGAAGATGGCGTGCGGATTGCCCATGCTGACCGCGCTGAAATGATCCGGCAGGCCGGCGTTCAGTGCGGAAACGTCAAGCGGCACGCGCGCCGTATCGGCGATTCCCGGCGCCAGCGGAATCTGAGCCGCCGCCAGCCGCGCCGGCCCCATGTCGACCATCACCCTGCCGCCGGCACGCGTACCCACCAGAAGCCCGGCCCGGGTTTCGATGCGCGCCGAATCGCTGCCGCTTTCGTCCATCAGCCGCTGCGCGATGCAGCGCGTGGCATTGCCACAGGCGGCAACCTCGCTCGAATCGGGATTGTAGATGCGCATGAAGGCGTCGGCCCGGCTCGATGGCGCCAGCACGATCAATTGATCGCAGCCCACACCGTAGCGCCGGTCGGCAATCGCCCGCGTCTCGTCCGGCGTCAGTTCCAGCGGGGCGCGACGGGCGTCGATCACGACAAAGTCGTTGCCGAGCCCGTTCATCTTGACGAAATCGATCATTTTTTACCACATGAACGTCAGGTTGCGCCCCATAGCGCAAAATCAGCTTGCCAAACAAATATAATGCGGTTCATCGGTTGAGCAATTGCTGCGGGCGGCGCGGGGGTGCGGACCGGCGGCGGAAGGTAACGGGACGGATGCGGATCGGACTGCTGATGCTGGCGGTCGGGATGGGCGTTGCGGCCGCGCAGGCGGGCAGCGGCGGCGCTGTCGTAACCCCGGATGTGCTGATCACCCCGGTTCCGGTTCCCAGCCTGCCCCTTGGCCTTGTCTCTCTGCCCGGCGGCAAGGCGATCAACCTCACCGTCTCCCCCGGCGCCGGGGCCTTTCGCAATCCCGCCGATCCGCCCGGCCGCATCTGGACGATCACCGATCGCGGCCCCTGCATCGACTGCTCGGAGGAAAAGGAGGCGCTCGGCCACCACGACCGGCAGATCTGCCTCCCCGGCAAGCGCGGCAAGATNCACCTGCTGCCGGGCTATGTCCCGTCGATCTATGCCATCGACATCGGCGAGACGACCGCCCGNTTCATCGACATGCTGCCGCTCAAGACCGCTTCAGGAAAACCGGTGACGGGGTTGGCCAATCCGCTGGTCAACGCCCGGGGCGAAGCGTCCTATGCCATGGACGGCCGTCAGCTCGACACCGATCCCTCGGCAGTCGAGCCGGGCGGGCTGGTGCGCGTGGGCGACGGCAGTTTCTGGATTGCCGACAGCGCCGGCCCCTCGCTGATCGAGATCGACCCGAGCGGGGCCGTCCGCCGCCGGCTCGTGCCGGCCAACCTCGCCGATGATTTCTCCGGCGCCGACTATCCGGTGCAGGCCGTCCTGCCGGCCATCCTGTCGCGCCGGCAGGTAAGCCACGGCTTTGACGGCATCGCCCTCTCCTCCGACCAGCGCTTCCTGTTCGTCGCCATGCAGAACGCTCTGGCCAACCCGGACATCGAGGCCTATCGCGCCGCCCCGCTCGTGCGCCTGTTCAAGCTGGAACGCGACAGCGGCCGCGTGGTCGCCGAATATGTCTACCGGACCGATCCGGTGGCCGACTATCCCGCCGACGCTGGCGGACTGAGCCGGCCACCACGCCAGAGCGACGTGCGCGTGGCCGAACTCGCCGCCCTCGGCGAGGACCGGCTGCTGGTGCTCGAACGGCTGCGCCACACCGCCCGCATCTACCGCATCGATCTTGCCGGCGCGACGCCCCTGCCCGCCGTCTTCGACCGCGAGGACGCCCGGCCGGCCCTGGAACAGCTCGATCCAAGACTGTATTCCGAGACCGGCGTCGTTCCGCTCGACAAGCTGCCGGTCTTCCGGGCTGACAAAAGCGTGATCCTCGGCGGGCGGATTTCCGGCATGGCCGTGCTCAACGACCGTGAAATCGCCATTTTGTCGAACAACGACTTCGGTATCGACGGCAGCCGCACCCAGATGTTCCGCTTGACCTTCCCGGCCGCTGTCCTCAATTGACTCGTGGGAGCATGTCCCGCGCGACCCGTCTGATTCGTTGGTCGGGGCATGGCAATGGATCGGTCGGATGCTGCGCTCGTCTCGCTTGTGGTCGGTGATTGTGATCTGTCTCGCGCTGGGGTCCGTGCCCTTCGGCGCCGCACACGCCCAGCAGCCGCCCGCCGCGCCGGCATCTCCGGACAGTCAGGCCGCCCCGCCGGCCAAGCCGGCCCAGCCCGAGGGGGTCGCGCCCGCGCCGCAACGTCAGGCGATCGAGGAGGTGCAGCCGGCCGAGGAGCCCAAGGCGTCCGCCGACACCGCCAACGCCCGCGAGGTGGTGCTGGAGGCACGGCCGGTGATCCTGTTCCGCGGCGAGGCGACCTGGGACGACGGCTATGAGACGCTGATGAAGGCCTTCAAGGCCCTGCGCGAGGAAGCCAAGCGCGCCGGCGTCGCGGTGGTCGGCAGGCCGCTTTCGGTCTTCATTGAGACCAACGACCTGAATTTCAAGTACGAGGCCATGGTCTTCGTCGACAAGGAGCCGGACCCGAAGACGAAGTTCCGCACCGGCACCTCGGCCGGCCAGTCTCCTGCCGGAAAAGCCTTTGTCTTCAAGCATGTCGGCGCCTATGACGACATCGACAGCGTCTATGAGGCGATCACAGCCTGGCTGGACGAGAAGGGCCTGACCGCCAAGGGCGCCTTCCTTGAGGAATACATGAACGAGCCGCAGGGCTCGGACGACGCCTTGCTCGAACTCCAGATCTACGTGTTTGTCGAGTAGGAGCGGGCCGTTTCGGCCGACCGCGCAATTGCTTTGACATTGTCGCGCCGCTCGGTTATCGAGCCGCCAATCCAATCTGGCAGATCGCATCCTGATCCGCCGACCGGTTCCCACGGGGCCGGAGGTCAACGTCCGACAGCGCGATTGCGCCCTCGGGCGCAAAATCGTTTGGGGTCCGAACTGGCCGACAAACCAGCGTTTGTCGGCGGCGAGATGCAAGGGGAACACCATGTTCGAAGGTTTGTCCGGCCGTTTGTCCGGCATCCTCGACAAGCTGCGGGGCCGGGGCGCGCTGTCCGAGAGCGACGTCAACGAGGCGATGCGCGAGGTGCGTCGCGCCCTGCTGGAAGCGGATGTGGCGCTCGACGTCGTGCGCTCCTTCACCGACAAGGTGCGCGCCCGCGCCGTCGGCGCCGAGGTGATCAAGTCGGTCACCCCCGGCCAGATGGTCGTCAAGATCGTCCACGACACCCTGGTCGAAACCCTCGGCTCGGAAGCCGAGCCGATCGACATCAACGCCGTCCCGCCGGTGCCGATCCTGATGGTCGGCCTTCAGGGCTCGGGCAAGACCACCACCACCGCCAAGATCGCCCGCCGCCTCGCCGACCGCATGAAGAAGCGGGTGCTGATGGCCTCGCTCGATACCCGCCGCCCGGCCGCGATGGAGCAGCTCGCCATCCTCGGCCGTCAGGTCGAGGTCGACACCCTGCCCATCGTCACCGGCCAGAGCGCCGTGCAGATCGCCCGCCGCGCCATCGAGGCGGCCCGCCTCGGCGGCTATGACGTGGTGATGCTCGACACCGCCGGCCGCACCACGGTGGACGAGGCGCTGATGGCCGAGGTGGCCGAGGTGAAAGCCCTCGCCGCCCCGCACGAGGTGCTGCTGGTCGCCGACGCCCTGACCGGTCAGGACGCGGTGAACACCGCGAAAGCCTTCGAATCGCGCGTCGGCATCACCGGCATCGTGCTGACCCGCGTCGACGGCGACGGCCGCGGCGGCGCCGCGCTGTCGATGCGCGCCGTCACCGGCAAGCCGATCAAGCTGATCGGCACCGGCGAGAAGACCGATGCGCTGGAGGATTTCCATCCCGGCCGCATCGCCAACCGCATCCTGGGCATGGGCGACATCGTCTCGCTGGTCGAAAAGGCCGCCGAGACGCTGGACCAGCAGGAGGCGATGAAGATCGCCGACAAGATGCGCAAGGGTCGCTTCGACCTTGACGACCTGCGCACCCAGCTTCGCCAGATGGAAAAGCTCGGCGGCATGAGCGGGCTGATGGGGATGCTGCCCGGCGTTGCCAAGTTCAAGGACCAGATCGAGAAGGCCAACCTCGACCAGACGGTGTTCAAGCGCCAGATCGCCATCATCAACTCGATGACGGCACAGGAGCGCGCCAACCCCGACATCCTCAAGCACAGCCGCAAGAAGCGCATCGCCGCCGGCTCGGGCACCGATGCCGCCGAGATCAACAAGCTTCTCAAGATGCATCGCGGCATGGCCGACATGATGAAGGCCATGGGCAACGGCCCCAGGCGCGGCCCGATGGCCGGGCTGGCCAACATGTTCGGCCTTGGCGGCGGCATGCCCACGCCCACGGAGCAGATCGAGGCCCTGCAAAAGCAGATGGGCGGCGCCGGCGGCCTGCCCGAGATGCCCAAGGAATTGCTGACCAAGGGCATTCCCGCCCTTCCTCCCGGGCTTCCCGGCCTGGGCAAGCCCGGCCTGCCCGGCCTCGGCGGCTTCAATCCGTTCGGGGGGAAGAAGAAGTGACGGGCCTGCCCGTCTCCCCGGGAGCGCACGGCGACACCCGGGGTTCAGAACAGAATCGGCGCCATCGGCCGCACCATCAGATGGAGTTCGGGACCGCCCGCGCCGGGCAGCCCGGACGGACACCCTGAGTTCAGAAGACACGAAATCAACAGGAGTAACCGAAATGTCCGTGAAGATCCGTTTGTCGCGTGGCGGCACCAAGAAGCGCCCCTACTACTACATCGTCGTCGCCAACTCGACCGCCCCGCGGGACGGCCGCTTCATCGACGAAGTGGGCGCCTACAACCCGCTGCTGCCCAAGGACTCGACCGATCGCGTCAAGCTCGACGTCGAGAAGATCAAGGCCTGGCTTGCCAAGGGCGCCCAGCCGACCGACCGCGTTGCCCGCTTCCTCGATGGCGCCGGCCTGATGAAGCGCACGCCGACCAACAACCCGGCCAAGGCCGTTCCCGGCAAGAAGATGACCGACCGCGCCGCCGCCAAGGCCAAGAAGGCCGAAGCCCCGGCCGCCGAGTAAGACACCGGTTCGTCATGGCGCGGGTGCCGCCGCGCCTGCGGCGCGACGAAGCAATCCAGAAAGACGTTCTGCTGGATTGCCGCGTCGGGCTTGCAGCCCTCCTCGCCGTGACGGCTGTGTGACCTCCGATGGCCCGCAAAAGCCGCCCCCTCTCCGCCCCCGCCGCGCCGCAGGCCCCTGCGGCGTTGCCGGAGAATCTCGTCCAGATGGGCATATTCGGCGCCGCGGTGGGCTTGAAGGGAGAAATCCGCATCAAGACCTACACCGAGGACCCGCTCGCCATCGGCGATTATGGCCCGCTCCTCGGCAAGGACGGGCGATCCTACGAGATCACCGACCTGCGCGAGGCGGGCGAGGTCGTCGTCGCCCGCATCAAGGGGATCGCAGACCGCACCGCCGCCGAGCGGCTGACCAACCTGCCGCTGTATGTGCCGCGCCAGGTGCTGGGCCAGCCCGAGGACGAGGACGAGTTCTTTCATGCCGACCTGATCGGCCTGCGTGCCGAGCTTGAGGACGGCACGGCGATCGGCACCGTCGCCGCCCTGCACGATTTCGGCGCTGGCGACGTGCTGGAAATCCGTACCCTGTCCGGCAAGTCGATCGACTATCCCTTCACCAAGGCCGTGGTGCCCTTGGTCGATATCGCCGGTGGGCGCCTCGTCGTCGTGCCGCCGGTCGAAGTGATGGGCGATGAGCAAGGCGCCTGACGGAGCAACCGCATGTTCCGCGCCATCGTCCTCACCCTCTATCCCGAGATGTTTCCCGGCCCGCTCGGCCATGCGCTGGCGGGTGAAGGCCTGAGGTCCGGCCTCTGGAGCCTGGAGGCGCGCAACATCCGCGACTTCGGCCACGGCCGCCACCGCGCCGTGGACGATACCCCCGCCGGCGGCGGCCCCGGCATGGTGCTGCGCGCCGATGTGCTGGCCGCCGCCATCGACGCGGCGCTGCCCCCCGACGACGACCGCCCGCGCCTGCTGATGAGCCCGCGCGGCGCGCCGCTGACGCAAGCCATGGCGCGCGCCCTCGCTCAGGGCCCCGGCGCGCTGCTCGTCTGCGGCCGCTTTGAAGGCGTCGACGAACGGGTGATCGCGGCGCGCCAGCTTCAGGAAGTGTCGGTCGGCGACTATATCCTGTCGGGCGGCGAGGTTGCGGCACAGGTCGTGCTGGATGCCGTGGTGCGGCTGATCCCCGGCATCATGGGCAAGCTCGACTCCGGCGCCGAGGAGAGCTTCGAGAACGGCCTCCTGGAATATCCCCACTACACCCGCCCGCAGCTGTTCGAGGGCGCCGGCATCCCGCCGGTGCTGACCTCCGGCAACCACCGCAAGATCGCCGAGTGGCGGCGCGCGCAATCGCTGGAGCTGACCCGGGCGCGGCGGCCCGATCTTCTGAAATAATCGCCGCCGCCGGGTCGACAAACCGCCGGTTCCGGGCTATGGACCCGCACCAACTTACAACAGCGTTCCGAAACGCTCGCCGGAAACGGTGAAACGGATGGAGATTTGACCATGAACATCATCGAGCAGATCGAGAAGGAAGAAGCCGCCCGCATCGCCGACGGCAAGACCATTCCGGTCTTTCAGGCGGGCGATACGCTTCAGGTTCTGGTGAAGGTGGTCGAAGGCGACCGCACCCGCGTGCAGGCCTACGAGGGCGTCTGCATCGCCCGCAACGGCGGCGGCCTCAACGAGAGCTTCACCGTCCGCAAGATTTCCTACGGCGAGGGCGTCGAGCGCGTCTTCCCGATGTATTCGCCGATGATCGAGGGCATCAAGGTGGTGCGTCGCGGCGCTGTCCGCCGCGCCAAGCTCTATTACCTGCGCGATCGTCGCGGCAAGTCGGCCCGCATCGCCGAGCGCGCCGAGAAGACGACCGACAAGGCCGGCAAGTAAGTTTTTCTCACGGACAGGCAAGTCCTCTCACTCAGAGGTGATGGAAGGCGCGGGGATGTCCCCGCGCTTTTTGTTTGGGCGGGCCGTCCGGCTCGGCTAGCTTCGGCGGCGAAGGCCAACCGGGAGCGCGCCATGCATCTGACGCAGGACGTCATCGACCTCTACGACTATTTCATCCACTCCGACATGGACCGCCGGGCGTTCCTCGATCGGCTTGCCCGGCTGGTCGGCGGCGCGGCGGCGGCCAACGCCGCGCTGGCCCTGCTGCAATCGAACTATGCCCTGGCCCAGACCGTGCCGGAGAACGACCCCCGGCTCACCATCTCCGATGTCGGCTACACCGGCCCGCACGGCGGGATGACCGGCTATTGCGTCCGCCTCAGGGGCGGGGCGAAGCGGCCTGCCGTGATGGTGATCCACGAGAACCGCGGCCTCAACCCGCACATCAGGGACGTGACCCGCCGGCTCGCGCTGGAAGGCTACCTCGCCTACGGCATCGACGCCCTGACCCCGCATGGCGGCACCCCGGCCGATGAGGACAAGGCGCGCGAGATGTTCGCCAGGATCGACCTCGGCCAGACCGCGGAGAATGTCGCGGCCGGCGTCAAGGTGATCGGCGCCCATCCCGAATGCTCGGGCAAGGTCGGCGCCATCGGCTTCTGCTGGGGCGGCGGCATGGTCAACCAGCTGGCCTGGCGCGTGCCGGAGCTGGCGGCGGGCGTCGCCTATTACGGGCTTCAGGCCCCGGCGGACAAGGTGCCGGCGATCAGGGCGGCGCTGATGCTGCACTATGCCGGGCAGGACGAGCGCATCAACGCCGGCATCGAGGCCTATCGCAAGGCCCTGACCGAGAACGGCAGGACCTTCGAGATTTTCGTCTACGAGGGCGTCCAGCACGCCTTCAACAACGACACCGGCGGCGCCCGCTACAACAGGGAGGCGGCGACGCTGGCCTGGGGCCGCACGCTGGCCCACCTGGCGAAACATGTCGGCGCGCCGGTCAAATGACGATCAGGCGTCACTGGCCGTATTTCTGATCGAGGATGAAGTAGAGGGCTGCATCGTCAGAATAAATACTGGAAAACCCATTCAACGATGCAAACGCGTCCTCGACCGAGCGAATCTTGTCGCTCCAGCGTTGGGCATCCGTGGCATTGCCCGCCTTGTTGAGTGTTTCCAGACCATCAACCAGATAGGTCAAGGCAGTGATCGCGCCGCGGACGTAGTCATCCGAGGTGCCGCTCATCGCCTTTACCCGGGCCAGCGCTTCCTTGCAGATGGGCAGCGCAATCTGCGCGGATGAGCCATCCTGTTGTTTCAGGGACGACCTGGATGAACAGGGCTTCACGATCTGGCGCACGGAGCTTCTGGTCGCAGCCGAGAACTGCAACTTGGCGCCAAGGCTCTGGTAGTTCTTTTCAGTCAACCGCTCTTCAAATTTCGTGGCGATCTTGTCGCTGTTGAAGCTGAAGAACTGCGATGCAACCCAGCCGATCGCGCTCAAAATGAGATAGGCGCCAAGCAAGCCTGCGATGATACTGCCGACAAACTTCAAGATATCCACCCACCAACGTCATGTCATCCGAATGTCTGGACCGTACCTCACACCGTCCGCGCCAGCTANACNGTNACCTGACTGCCCATCTCCACCACACGGCCCGAGGGAATCTGGAAGAAGTCGGTGGCGTTGGTCGCCATGCGGCTGAGCGAGATGAACAGCTTGTCCTGCCACAGCGGCATGCCGGAGTTCGAGGCCGGCTTGATCGACCGCCGCCCGAGGAAGAACGAGGTCTGCATGATGTCGAAGTTGAGCCCGCGCCGCCGCGCCACGGCCAGGATGTGCGGCACGCGCGGCGTTTCCATGTAGCCCATGGTGGCGACGATGCGCTGCACGTCGTCGGTCAGTTCCTCGACCCTGATCTGCTCGGATTCGGGCACGCGCGGCACCTCCGCCGTGCGGATCGTCAGCATGATGTTGCGCTTGTGCAGCACCTTGTTGTGCTTGAGGTTGTGCAGGAGCGCGCCGGGCGAGGTCTCCGGGTCGGCGGTCAGGAACACGGCGGTGCCGGGCACGCGCACCGGCTTGGACTTCTCCAGCATCTTGATCAGATCGACCAGCGGCAGGCTGTCCTTCTTCTCCTTGGTGGCGATGATGCGCGTGCCGCGGATCCAGGTCCAGATCAGCACGATCAGGAAACCGGCGAACAGCAGCGGCATGTAGGCCCCTTCCGGGATCTTCAGGCAATTGGCGCCGAAGAAGATGCTGTCGACGATCAGGAACGGCACCACCACGAGAATCGCGCTGCTCAGCCGCCAGTTCCACACCTTCCAGGCGAGCAGGAAGAACAGCGCCGTGTCGGCCAGCATCGCCCCGGTCACCGCGATGCCATAGGCGTTGGCCAGCTTGGAGGAGGTCTGGAAGGCCAGCACCAGCGCCAGCACGCCCACCATCAGCAGGTTGTTGATCTGCGGCAGGTAGATCTGGCCGAGCTGGGTTTCCGAGGTGTGACGGATTTCAAGGCGCGGCAGCAGGCCGAGGCGGATCGCCTGCTGGGTCAGTGAATAGGCCCCGGTGATCACCGCCTGACTGGCGATCACGGTTGCCAGCGCCGAGAGGATGACCAGCGGCGTGATCATCCAGTCCGGCGCCATCAGGAAGAACGGGTCCTTGGCAAGCTCGGGATGCTTGAGCAGCAGCGCCCCCTGCCCGAGATAGCACAGCGTCAGCGACGGGAAGATCACCGTGAGCCAGGCAAGGCGGATGGGAAAGCGCCCGAAATGGCCCATGTCGGCATAGAGCGCCTCCGCCCCGGTCACCGCCAGGAAGACCGAGCCGAGCACGAACACGCCGATCATCCCGTGCGAGAGCAGGAACTTGACCGCATGATACGGGTTGAAGGCGGCGAGAATGCCCAGATCGTCGCCGATGTGCAGGATGCCGAGGCCGGCGAGGGTGAGGAACCAGACCAGCATGATCGGGCCGAAGAAGGCCGCGACCTTGCCGGTGCCGCGCGCCTGCACCGCGAACAGGCCGATCAGAATGACCAGCGAGATGCCGACGATGTAGGGCTCGAACACCGGGGTCACGTACTTCAGGCCCTCGATGGCCGAGAGCACCGACATCGCCGGCGTGATGATCGAATCGCCATAGAACAGCGCCGCGCCGACGACACCGAGCGCGAAACTGGCGAAATGGTTGCGGCCCAGCACCTTCTGCACCAGCGCCATCAGCGTCAGCGTGCCGCCCTCGCCCTTGTTGTCGGCGCGCATGATGAAGACGACGTATTTCAGCGTCACCACGATCATCAGCGCCCAGATCAGCAGCGAGACGATGCTGATCACCGTCTCGCGCTCCACCGTGCCATGCGCGGCGAAATGCAGGGATTCGCGCATCGCATAGAGCGGAGAGGTGCCGATATCGCCATAAACCACGCCGATCGAGCCGACGGCCAGGGCAAGGGCGCTTTCCTTGCCGTGGCCATGCGCGTCGGCCGAGGATGCGGCCGGATCGGTTTGCGCTGTGCTGGGGGCTTGTGGCGCCGGCGAGGCCGGGGACGGGGTAACCTCTGACGGAGTCGTCATGCGGTGCTTCCAGTGGTTGTCCCGGCGGACGATCATCCGGCCGGTGAGCCGCGGGCTTATACACGGCTTGCCGTAGGACCGATAGCGCATTCTTGCCACATTTCAGCAGGCCGGGCCAACATCATGTTCAGCGCCGCCCTCGCCACTTCGCCCTTCCAAAAGCCGGAATTCTCCGTATAAGAACCGTTCCGTTTGACGTTTTCCGTTCGAAGGCCGAACCGCCATGGCGAAACCGCGCACCCTCTACGACAAGATTTTCGACGATCACGTGGTCGACCGCTACCCGGACGGCACCTGCCTGCTCTACATCGACCGTCATCTCGTGCACGAGGTGACCTCGCCGCAGGCTTTCGAGGGCCTGCGCATGTCGGGCCGCAAGGTCCGCCACCCGGAAAAGACCCTCGCGGTCGTCGACCACAACGTGCCGACCACCGATCGCAGCCACGGCATCGAGGAGCCGGAAAGCAAGCTCCAGGTCGAGACCATCGCGCTCAACGCCAGGGAATTCGGCGTCGAATATTTCAACGAGCATGACCGGCGCCAGGGCATCGTCCACGCCGTCGGCCCCGAGCAGGGCTTCACCCTGCCCGGCACCACCATCGTCTGCGGCGACAGCCACACCTCCACCCACGGCGCCTTCGGCGCGCTGGCCCACGGCATCGGCACCTCGGAGGTCGAGCATGTGCTCGCCACCCAGACGCTGATCCAGGGCAAGGCCAAGAACATGCTGGTCCGGGTCGACGGCACGCTCGCCCCCGGCGCCACCGCCAAGGACATCATCCTCGCCATCATCGGCGAGATCGGCACCGGCGGCGGCACCGGCCACGTCATCGAGTTCGCCGGCGACGCCATCATGGCGCTGTCGATGGAAGGGCGGATGACGGTCTGCAACATGACCATCGAGGGCGGCGCCCGCGCCGGCCTGATCGCCCCCGACGAGAAGACCTTCGCCTATCTCAAGGGCCGCCCGAAGGCGCCGACCGGCGCCAACTGGGACGCCGCCATGGCCTACTGGCAGACGCTGAAGACCGACGAGGGCGCCCATTTCGACAAGGTGATCGTCCTCGACGCCGCCCGCCTGCCGCCGATCGTCTCCTGGGGCACCAGCCCCGAGGACGTGACGACCGTCGACGGCGTCGTGCCCAACCCGGATGTGATCGCCGATGAGACCAAGCGCGCCTCCAAGAAGCGCGCGCTGGAGTACATGGGCCTGACCGCGGGGACGAAGATCACCGACATCGCCATCGACAAGGTGTTCATCGGCTCGTGCACCAACGGCCGCATCGAGGACCTGCGCGCCGCCGCCGGCGTGCTCAAGGGCCGCAAGATCGCCGCCACCGTCTCGGGCATCGTCGTGCCGGCCTCCGGGCTGGTCAAGGAGCAGGCCGAGGCCGAGGGCCTGCATCAGGTCTTCCTCGACGCGGGCCTCGAATGGCGCGAGCCGGGCTGCTCGATGTGCCTGGGCATGAACCCCGACCAGCTCAAGCCGGGCGAGCGCTGCGCCTCCACCTCGAACCGCAACTTCGAGGGCCGTCAGGGCTTCCGTGGCCGCACCCACCTCGTCTCGCCGGAAATGGCGGCGGCGGCGGCCATCGCCGGCCGCTTCGTCGACATCCGCAGCGCCTCGTAACTGTCGCTCCTCCCCCTGTTTCACCCCGCCGCGCCCCCGGGCACGGCGGGGTTTTTCGTGTCTCTCTGCCCTTCGCCGCGCCGGGGACAGCCAGCCGGCGGACGCGCCCTGCCCAAGCCTTCATCATGCTGCACCGCAAACAAGCGCCGCGCTGCCCCGACGCCGGGCGGTCCGCAGGTCTGCGACCATAGGCGAGATCGATCCTTTAATTCATTGTTTTAAAATCGTTATTTCTGGATTCCCCAAACCGTACCCGGCTTGGCACGGGGGTTGCTGACACTCTGTCGAGACCATGGCGGCCCGATCGCGCTCCTTCTGGACGGCGCGCGGCGGGACCCCGCCGGCAGGAGACAGCCATGACGACCCAGCGCACCCCCATCGCTCCCTCCGCCCGGGACGCCGCCCTCCCCTCGCGGCGCAGTCTGCTGCACACGGGCGGCGCGCTGGCAACGCTGCTGGCGGCCCGGGCCCTCTGTCCTTCCGGCGCCTTCGCCCAGACCGCAGGGCCGGAAGTGAAGGGCACACGCCTGGGCTACATCGCGCTGACCGACGCGGCGCCGCTGGTGATCGCCAGGGAGAAGGGCTTCTTCGCCAAACACGGCCTGCCGGAGATGGAGATCGCCAAGCAGGCGTCCTGGGGCGCGCTGCGCGACAACATGGCGCTGGGCACCCGGGCCAACGGCATCGACGGCGGCCATATCCTGCGCCCCAAGACCCATCTCTACAGCACCGGCAAGGTGATGCAGAACGGCCAGCCGCTGCCGATGTACACCCTGCTGAACCTCAACGAGGACTGTCAGGCGATCTCGGTGTCCAACGAGTTCAAGGACATCGCCGTGGGCACCGATTCCTCCGCCCTGAAGGCGGCATTCGCGGCCAAGAAGGCCTCGGGCAAGGAGGTGAAGGTGGCGATGACCTTCCCCGGCGGCACGCATGACCTGTGGCTGCGCTACTGGCTGGCGGCCGGCGGCATCGACCCCGACAGGGATGTGCAGACCATCGTCGTGCCGCCGCCGCAGATGGTGGCCAACATGAAGGTCGGCACCATGGANGCCTTCTGCGTCGGCGAGCCGTGGAACGAGCAGCTGGTCAACCAGGGCATCGGCTTCACCGCCGCCACCACCGGCGAACTCTGGGCCCGCCACCCCGAAAAGATCCTGGGCATGCGCGCCGACTGGGTCGACGCCAACCCCAGGGCGACCCAGGCGATCCTGATGGCGGTGATGGAAGCGCAGATGTGGTGCGAGGCCATGGCGAACAAGCAGGAGATGGCCGAGATCATCGGCCGCCGCCAGTGGTTCAACGTGCCCGTCGCCGACATCATCGGCCGGCTGAAGGGCGACATCAACTATGGTCGCGGCAAGACCGCCACCGGCACCAGGCTCCAGATGAAATTCTGGGGCGAGACCGGCGAAAGCTCCTATCCCTGGAAGAGCCTCGACAGCTGGTTCATCACCGAGAACATCCGCTGGGGCAAGTTCGAGCCGACGCTCGACATCAGGGCGCTGGTCGACAGGACCAACCGCTCCGACCTGTGGATTGCGGCGGCGAAGACCCTCGGCGTCGCCGGGCATCCCAGCGGCGACAGCCGCGGCAAGGAGACCTTCTTCGACGGCAAGGTCTTCGATCCGGCCGATCCGATGGCCTACCTCAAGTCGCTCGCCGTGAAGAGGGTCGCGTGATGGCCGCCCCCGCGCTCAAGATCGTCGCCCCGGCACAGGCCCTCGCCGCGCCGNCNGCCAAACCTGCGGCGGTGCTGGCCCTGCCCGCACGCCCTTCACCCTCCAGATCCGGATCGCTGATGAAACGCCTGTCCGGCCTCTCGGCCACCGTGGTTCCGCCGCTGATCGTGCTGCTGGCGCTGCTGCTGATCTGGCAGCTCGCCTTCAACCGCCCCGGTGCCTCGCTGCCGGCCCCCACCGTCATCTGGTCGGAAGCGCGCGACCTGATCCTCGACCCCTTCTTCGTCAACGGCCCGCAGGACATCGGNCTGGGCTGGCGGGTGCTCACCTCGCTCCAGCGGGTCGCCATCGGCTTTGGCATCGCCGCCGTGATCGGCATCCTCACCGGCGCGCTGATCGGCCAGTCGGTCTGGGCCATGCGCGGGCTCGACCCGGTCTTCCAGGTGCTGCGCACCGTTCCGCCGCTGGCCTGGCTGCCGATCTCGCTGGCCGCCTTCCGCGATGCCAACCCCAGCGCGATCTTCGTGATCTTCATCACCTCGGTCTGGCCGGTGATCATCAACACCGCCGTCGGCATCCGCAACATTCCGCAGGACTACCAGAACGTCGCCAAGGTGCTGCGCCTCAACGCCTTCGAGTATTTCGCCAAGATCATGGTGCCCTCGGCCGCGCCCTACATCTTCACCGGCCTGAGAATCGGCATCGGCCTGTCCTGGCTCGCCATCGTCGCGGCGGAGATGCTGACCGGCGGCGTCGGCATCGGCTTCTTCATCTGGGACGCATGGAACTCCTCCAAGCTCTCCGACATCATCGTGGCGCTGCTCTACATCGGCCTCGTCGGCTTCGCGCTCGACCGGATCGTCGCCGCCATCGGCTCCGTCGTCACCCGCGGCACCTGCGCAAGCTGAGGATCTCTCCCATGACCGGCTATCTCAGGCTCGACCACATCGACAAGTCCTTCAGCCGCGGCGGCGTNACCTCCGAGGTGCTGCGCGGGGTGGACCTGACCATCGCCCGGGGCGAGTACATCTCGATCATCGGCCATTCCGGCTGCGGCAAGTCGACCCTGCTCAACCTGATCGCCGGGCTGACGCAGGTGAGCGCCGGCGCCGTGCTGATGGAGAACCGCGAGGTCAACGCCCCCGGCCCGGAGCGGGCGGTGGTTTTCCAGAACCATTCGCTGCTGCCCTGGCTCAGCGTCTACGACAACGTGCGCCTCGCGGTGGACAAGGTCTTTTCCTGCACGAAGTCGCGGGCCGAGCGCCATGACTGGATCATGCGGAACCTCGATCTGGTGCAGATGGCCCATGCGAAGGACAAGCGCCCGGCCGAAATCTCCGGCGGCATGAAGCAGCGCGTCGGCATCGCCCGGGCACTGGCGATGGAGCCGAAGATCCTGCTGCTGGACGAGCCTTTCGGGGCGCTGGATGCGCTGACCCGCGCCCACCTTCAGGACAGCGTGATGGATATCCACGCCCGGCTGAACAACACCATGATCATGATCACCCACGACGTCGATGAGGCCGTGCTGCTGTCCGACCGCATCGTGATGATGACCAACGGTCCCGCCGCCACCATCGGCGAGGTGCTCGACGTGCCGCTGGCCCGCCCCCGCGCGCGGCTCGACCTCGCCTCCGACCCGCGCTACATCGCGGCGCGCGAGGCAGTGCTGCGCTTCCTCTACGAGCGCCACCGGCTGGTCGAGGCGGCGTGATGGACGCCACCGGCCTCACCCGACTGGTCATCGTCGGCAACGGCATGGCGCCGGGCCGGGCGCTCGATCACCTGCTGGCCCTCGCCCCCGGCCGCCACGCCATCACCATCTTCAACGCCGAGCCGCGGGTCAATTACGACCGCATCCAGCTCTCCCCCCTGCTGGCCGGCGAGAAGCGCTTCGCCGACATAGTGATCCACGATGAGGACTGGTATGCCCGCCATGCCATCACCCTGCACCGGGGCGAGCGCGTCGTCGCCATCGACCGCGCCGCCCGGACCGTCACCGGCGCAAACGGCACCGTGGCGCCCTACGACACCCTGATCCTCGCCACCGGCTCCTCCCCGGTCATCATCCCCGTGCCCGGCCATGCCCTGCCGGGCGTGCTGACCTATCGCGACCTCGACGACGTGGAAGCGATGCTGGCGGCGGCACGCCCCGGGGCGCGCGCCGTGGTCATCGGCGGCGGCCTGCTTGGGCTGGAGGCCGCGGCGGGCCTCGCGGCACGCGGCATGGCCGTCACCGTGCTGCATCTGATGCCCCACCTGATGGAGCGCCAGCTCGATCCCGCCGCCGGCACCCTGCTGAAGGCAGCGGTGGAGGCACGCGGCATTCAGGTCCGCTGCGGCGCCGATACGGCCGCGATCACCGGTGAGACCCGCGTCACCGGCGTGCGTCTCAGCGACGGCAGCCAGTATCCCGCAGACATCGTGGTGATGGCCGCCGGCATCCGGCCGAACGTCGCGCTGGCCAGGGCGGCCGGGCTGGTCGTCAGCCGCGGCATCGTTGCCGGTCCGGACCTGCGCACCTCCGACCCGGATATCTGCGCGCTCGGCGAATGCGCCGAATGCGCCGGCCAGATCTTCGGCCTCGTCGCCCCGCTCTACGACATGGCGCAGGTGCTGGCCCGCAGGCTGGCCGGCGATGCACGGGCCGTCTTCAGCCCCACCGCAACCGCCACCCGGCTCAAGGTCAGCGGCGTCGATCTCTATTCCGCCGGCGATTTTGCCGAGGGCAACGACCGGCAGGAGATCGTGCTGCACGATCGCGCCCGCTCGGTCTACAAGCGCCTCGTCCTGAAGGGCGACCGGCTGATCGGCGCCGTGCTGTTCGGGGATACCGCCGACGGGCCGTGGTTCTTCGACAGGATCCGCTCCGGCGCCGCCATCGCCGACGGACGCGACACCCTGATCTTCGGCCGCGATTTTGCGCCCTCGCCGGCCGGACCAGAGCTGGACCTGCCCGCCCCGGGCCTGCTGCCGACGCTCACAGGCTTCCCTTCGACCCGGGCCCTGCCATGACCACCACCCGCACCACCTGCCCCTACTGCGGCGTCGGCTGCGGCATCCTCGCCACCCCGCAGCCGGACGGCACGGTCGCAATCGCCGGCGATCCCGAACATCCCGCCAATCATGGCCGCCTCTGTTCCAAGGGCATGGCGCTGGGCGAAACCCTGTCGCTGGACGACCGGCTGCTGACCCCCGAGATCGGCGGCCTGCCGGTCGATTGGGAGGCGGCGCTCGCCCGCGTCGCGCAGGGGTTTTCCGAGGCGATCCGCGACCACGGGCCGGATGCCGTCGCCTTCTATGTCTCCGGCCAGCTCCTGACCGAGGACTACTACGTCGCCAACAAGCTGATGAAGGGCTTCATCGGCTCGGCCAACATCGACACCAACTCGCGGCTGTGCATGGCCTCCTCGGTCGCCGGCCACCGCCGTGCCTTCGGCAGCGATACCGTGCCCGGCACCTACGAGGATCTCGAACAGGCCGACCTCGTCGTCCTCGTCGGCTCCAACCTTGCCTGGTGCCATCCGGTTCTGTTCCAGCGTCTGCTGGCCGCCCGCGAGGCGCGCGGCACCCGTATCGTCGTGGTCGATCCGCGCCGCACCGCCACGGCCGAGGCGGCCGACCTGCACCTGGCGCTGGCCCCCGACAGCGACGTCGCCCTGTTCGCCGGACTGCTGAAAGCCCTGGCCGATCGCGGCCTGGCCGACACGGCGTTCCGCAGGGCACACACCTCGGGCGCCGCCGCCGCGATCAGCCTTGCGACACCCTGCGACGAAGCCTTTGTCGCGGCCAGGACAGGGCTTGTCGCCGCCGACGTTCGCCGGTTTTTCGAACTGTTCGCCGGCCATGAGCGCGTCGTCACCGTCTATTCGCAGGGTGTCAACCAGTCGGCGCAGGGCACCGACAAGGTCAACGCCATCCTCAACTGCCATCTGGTCACCGGTCGCATCGGCAGGCCCGGCATGGGCCCGTTCTCGGTCACCGGCCAGCCCAACGCCATGGGCGGGCGCGAGGTCGGCGGGCTTGCCAACATGCTCGCCGCGCATATGGCGATCGACGACCCGGCGGCGCGCGAGCGGGTGCAGCGGTTCTGGCGCGCCCCGACCATCGCCAGCCGCCCGGGTCTCAAGGCCGTCGACCTGTTCGAAGCGGTTTTATCAGGACAGATCAAAGCCTTGTGGATCATGGGCACCAACCCGGCCGTGTCCATGCCGGATGCCGCGCGGGTGCGTGCGGCGCTGGCGGCCTGCCCCTTCGTCGTCGTCTCTGAGGCGGTGCGCGACACCGACACCGCCCGTCATGCCCATGTCCTGCTGCCTGCCGCCACCTGGGGCGAGAAGGACGGCACGGTGACCAATTCCGAGCGTCGCATCTCCCGCCAGCGTGCCTTCCTGCCCCTGCCCGGCGCCGCCCGGCCCGACTGGGCGATCCTCGCCGAGGTTGCCCGACGCATGGGTTTCCACGGGTTCGATTATGCCGGACCGGCAGCGGTCCATGCCGAACATGCAGACCTTTCCGGCTTTGAAAACAACGGCTTGCGAGATTTCGACATCTCCGCCCTGGCGCGCCTCGACGCGGACGCCTACGATCAGCTCGCCCCTGTCCAGTGGCCCTGTCCGGCCGGCGCTGCACGAGTCCAGACCCGCTTTTTCGCCGACGGCCGCTTCTATACCGACGATCACCGCGCCCGGCTGATCCCCACCGCCCCCGCGATGCCCGGCCGAAGTGGCCTCCGCCTCAACACCGGTCGCCTTCGCGACCAGTGGCACACCATGACCCGCACCGGCAAGACGCCCCGGCTGATGGCGCATCATCCCGAACCGGTCTGCGTCCTGCACCCCGATGATGCAAAAACAGCAGGTATTTCAGATGGTTCCCTGCTGATCGTGGACAGCGGGCAGGGCCGCGCGATCCTGCGCGCCGGTCTCGATCCCGGCCAGCGTCGGGGCTCGGTCTTCGCCCCGATGCACTGGAGCGACCGCTTTGCCGGTGCCAGCCGCATCAATGCGGTGACGCGCGGCGTCACCGATCCCGTCTCCGGCCAACCCGCCCTGAAAGGGGCGGACTGCACAGTGCGCTCCTATCCCGCCCGGTGGCATGCCTTCGCGGTCTCCGCCGAACGTCCCGTGAGCATCGACGGCTACTGGGCCATGGCACCGGTCAAAGGCGGTTATCGTATTGACTATGCTGGTATTTCTAAGGTCAAGGACTGGCAGACCGAGGCCGCGCGGTTGCTTGGCGTGCCGGCGCAGGCGGAATGGATCAGCCTGCATGATGCTGCGACCGGCCTGATGCGGCTGGCGGCCTTTTCCGGTGACCGCTGCCTGGCGGCGCTGTTCGTCGCACCCCGGCCGCCCGATCTCGCGCGCGGCGTGATCGACGCGGCGTTGACTCAGGACTGGCCCGGCACGGCGCGCTATCGCCTGCTCGCCGGTCGCGGCGGGGCCGACCGGCCGGACGAGGGGGCGCTGGTCTGCGCCTGCCAGTCCGTCGGCATCAACCGGATCAGCGCCGCGATCGCCGCCGGACATCGCACCGTCGCCGCCGTGGGCGCAGCCTGCGGTGCCGGTACGGGGTGCGGCTCCTGCCGCGGCCAGATTGCCGATATCATCAGGAATACCCAGGAAAACGCGCGCCGGATCCTGTCCCGCAGCGCCTGAGGTCCCGGCGAACGGCTTGCCGGCCCGGCCATTGTATGACAACACTCGGCGTTGGTGGGGCCCCGCGCCGGAGGTGGTGGATGAGCCGGGACGAGACGGCCGATGTCGTCGTGATCGGCGGCGGCAGCGCCGGAGTTGCGGCGCGGCCGGCGCCGCGCAGGCCGGCGCGCGCACCCTTCTGGTCGAGAGCGGCGGGTTTCTCGGCGGCGCGGCGACGCAGTCGCTGGTCCTCGCCTGGTGCGGCTTTTTTCCCCAGCGCCCGGCGCCGCGGCCCGAACCGGTGGTGGCTGGCGTCGGCCGCGCCGTGCTGGAGCAGCTGTGCGCCCTCGGCATCGACGTCGCGCCCTATTATTCCGCCACCGGCAACTGGAACATCCGCCTCAACCCCGAGGCGACCAAGATCGCGCTCGACCGCACGCTGGCGGAGGCGGGGGTCGAGGTGCTCCTCCATTCCACCCTCGCCGGCGTCGAGGTGGCGGACGGGCGGATCGCCGCCGTCACCATCCTCGATCATCGCGGCCTGCGCCGCATTGCCGCGCGCGCCTTCGTCGATGCCTCGGGCGAGGCCGATCTGGCCTTTGGCGCCGGCATCGCGCCCTGCCCGCTGCACCCCGCCGGCGGGCATCGCCAGCCCGCTTCCGTTCCCGCCCGCATCGCCGGGATCGCACCGGGTCAGCCGCTCGACAAGGCGGCCCGCGCCGCCGCGCTGGCCGGCATCGAGCGCCGCCTCGGCCGGGCGGAACTGCGGGCCGACGGCGGCATCATGACCATTCTGCCCGGCACCGACGATGTCTGGTGGCTGGCGGTCGAGGTTGAAACCGACGGGTTGGACGGCCGCGATCTTGCCGAGGCCGAACGCGATGGCCGGGCGCTGGTCTGGCGCGGCATCGAGGCCCTGCGCCGTCATCTCCCCGGCTTCGAGCGCGCCAACCTGGCGGCCACCGGCCCGCACGTCGGCATTCGCGAAACCCGCCATGCCGCAAGCCGCGCACCGCTGCGCGAAGCCGCGCTGATCGCCGGCCAGCGCTGCGACGACGGCATCGCCCGCGGCGGCTGGCCGATGGAAATTCATCATGGCCCGGGGCGGACGGAGTACCGGCCGATCGGCGGCGCCGGGTTCTATGACATCCCGCTCGGCGCGCTTCAGGCCGCCGGCCTCGACCATCTCTGGCTGGCCGGCCGCACGCTGGGCGCCGACAAGGCCGCCTATGCCTCGGCCCGGGTGATGGGCACCGCCTTCGCCACCGGCCATGCCGCCGGGGTCGCCGCGGCGCTAGGCGACGATAGCGCTGCGGTGCGCCGCGAACTGACCCGTCAGGGCGCCATCGTCTGAGGAGAGAAGGGCATGAGCGAGACAAGCGAGACCCACGCGCCCGCAACAAGGAGCAGCCATGAAGGCCGTGGTGCTCAAGACCTTCGGCGGGCCCGAGGTGCTGGAATGCACCGAGGTGCCGATGCCCGCCCCCGGCGCCGGCGAGGTGCTGGTCCGCATCCGCTGCTGCGGGGTCTGCCATCTCGACCTGATCCTGCGCAAGGGCATGCGCTCGCGCGTCACCCCGCCGCGCATCATCGGCCATGAGCTTGCCGCCGAGGTGGTCGAGCCCGGACCGGGCGTCGAGGGCTGGAGCCGGGGCGATCGCGTCGCCTCATTCAACTTCCAGGCCTGCGGCAGCTGTGACGAATGCCGGCGCGGCAAGCCCTCGCTCTGCCGCAAGACCGAGGGCGACATCGGCCAGACGCGCGATGGCGGCTATGCCGAATACGCCGTGCTCAAGGCCTCGAACCTCGTCCGCCTGCCCGAGGGCATGCCCTTCGAGCACGCCTGCTTCGGCGCCTGCGTCTATGCCCCGCCCTACAAGGCGATCCGCCAGGTGGGCGGCATCGGCCCGGGCCAGAGCGTGGTCGTCACCGGCGCCAGCGGCGGGCTCGGCCTCGCCGCGCTCCAGATCCTCAAGGCGCTGGGGGCCCACTCGATGCCATCACCAGTTCGCCCGCCAAGATCGAACCGTTGAAGGCGCTGGGGGCCGACGAGGTCGTCGTAAGCCCCGACGGGGCCTTCGGCGAGGAGGTGCGCCGCCTCACCGGCGGGCGCGGCGTCGATCTCGTCGTCGAACTGATCGGCTCGCCCACCTTCCACGGCGCTTTGCGCGCGCTGGCGCCCGGCGGCCGCGTCGCGGTGATCGGCGAACTCTCCGGCACGCCGGTATCGATCAACCTCGGCCTGCTCATCATCAAGGAATGGGGCCTGTTCGGCATCCAGAGCGCCACCGGGCCGGAACTGGCCGAGGTGCTCGCCTTCATGCACGCCCATCGTCTTGTCCCNGTGGTGCACAAGGTGCTGCCGCTGGAGGCGGCCGCCGANGCGCACCGCGAACTGGCCGACCGCGCGGTCATCGGCCGCATCCTTCTCAAACCCTGACCCCGACAGGAACGCCATGCTGCCCGGACATTATTTCGACGACATCGCCGTGGGCGACGAGCGGCTGACCCCGCGCATCACCGTCACCGAGGCCCATATCCTCGCCTATGCCNGCGTTTCGGGCGATTTCTCGCCCCTGCACATGGACGAGATCTATGCCCGTTCCACCGATTACGGCAGCCGCATNGCCCACGGGCTGATGGGCCTGACGCTGACCGACGGGCTGAAGGTGCAGTCGGCCTTCTTTCAGGACGGCATCGCGCTCGGCTGGACCTGGCGCTTCCGCGGCCCGATCCGCATCGGCGACACGCTTCAGGTCAAATTCCGCATCAAGGAGGCGCGCGTCTCCAAAAAGATGCCGCACATGGGCATCCTCATCATCGCCATCGAGCTGATCAACCAGCGCGGCGAGGTCGTGCAGGAGGGCGAGCACCAGCTGATGGTGCCGCGCAAGCCCGCCTCAGACGGCGGGTAGACCCGGCCCGCCCAGATCCCAGTAGAGACCGGCCATGATCGCCAGCCCCTCACGGGCGATGGCGACGGGCAGGTGCTCATCCGGCCCGTGACCGTTGCAGCCGGGATAGGAATGGGGCACCCAGATCGTCCTGAGCCCGAGCACCTCGGAGAAGATGTCGTTGGGCAGCGAGCCGCCGAGATTGGGCAGCAGCGCCGGCGCCTTGCCGGTGGTGCGCCGCAGCGACTCGAGCGTCCAGNNCACCCACGGGTCCTCGGGATCGAGGCGGGTGGCACGGAACACCTCGTCNCGGCTCTTGGCGATGGTNACCATCGTGAAGCCGTGCCGGTCGAGATGGCGGCGCAGCGCCGGCAGGATGGCATCCACATCGACGCCGACGACGAAGCGCAGCTGGCAGCGCGCCCAGGCCCGGGGCGGCACGGCGTTGACCGGCGCCTCGGGATTGCCCGCCGTCATCGCCAGCACGTCGAACGAGCACCAGCCGAACACCTGCTCGGCCGGCGTCAGGCCGGGCTCGCCCCAGCCCGGGTCGATCTCCGGCCCGTCCGGNCCGCCGTCGATGGCACAGCCCACCAGCGCGTTGCGCACCGAGGCCGGCAGCTCCGACGGCACCCATTCGGGAATGCGGATCTGACCGGTGGGCGAGACGATGCTGGCGATGGCATGGGNCAGCTGGATCGCCGGATCGGAGAGGATGCCGCCCCAGTTGCCGGAATGGTGGCCGCCGGCCCGCGCCTCGATCGACAGGTCCATGGTCATGCCGCCGCGCGAGCCGAGAAACACGGTCGGGCGCTCGGCGGTCAGCCGCGGCCCGTCGGAGGCGATCAGAAGGTCAGCCCTGAGCAGGTCGCGATGCTCGGCGCAGAGTTCGCGCAGGCCGGGCGAGCCCATTTCCTCGCCCATCTCGATCAGGACCCTGGCGTTGAAGCCGAGCCGCCCGCGCGTCTCCAGCACCGCCTGAAGCGCCGTCAGGTTGATCAGATGCTGGCCCTTGTTGTCCACCGTGCCGCGCCCGTAAAAGCGCCCGTCGCGTTCGCTCAGCTGCCAGGGGGAGAGCCCGGCGCTCCAGTCCCGGGCGTGGCCGCGCACCACGTCGCCGTGGCCGTAGCAAAGCACGGTCGGCGCCCGCGCATCCTCGATCCTCTCGGCCAGCAGGAACGGCCCCCTTGCCCTGGCATGCGTCAGCACCCGGCAGGAAAAGCCGAGGCCCGCGAGCCGGGGCCGCATCTCGGTCTCGACATAGGCCGTCAGTGCGTCGGCCCCGTCGGGGGTCTGGCTTTCGGTGGGGATCGCCACCAGCCGGGCAAGGTCGGCGGCAAAACGGCCTGCATCGAACCCGGCGGTGGCCCGTGCGATCGCGGCATCGCGGCTCATGGCAGTGCCGCTCAGTATCTGGCGACAACCGCCGCCGGCGCCGGCGTTGTCTGGTCGCCGAAGCGGTAGGAGGCCTGGAAGAAGGTGGTCATCCGGCGGGTTTCGAATTTCTCCGGCGAGAGCGTCGGCGAACCCGGGAAGGTGACGCCGCCGTTCGCCTTCAGCATCATGTAGCGGACGCCGGCGCCGACGCTCCAGCGCGGTCCGAGCGCATAGCTCAGCCCGACCTCGGTCTCAAACCCCTTGCCGCCCTGCCGGCCCGATTCGATCAGCGGGTTGATGTTGGGACGCAGCCAGTGGTTGTCCTTGGCCGCCAGCGTGGCACGGCCGAGCCAGGCGCCTTCGGCGGTCAGCTTCAGCTTGTCGGTGATCATCAGGCTGCCGGCGAGGCCGAGCCGCAGCATCGACCAGCGCTCGGTCTCGCTCAGCGTCAGCGCCGTGGGGCTGACCGTGCCGGCCGGGGCGCAGACGATGCTGCCCGCCACCTGCTCGCAGCCATAGCCGTTGAGGCGCTGCGCATAGAACCCGTAGCCGGCAAAAGCGCCCAGCGTCACCAGCGAGGTCTTCACCGCCGTATACCCAAGGTCGACCGTGGCCGAGAAGGCGCGGCCGTTCTTCATCTGCGAAACGGTGTCCGAATAGGGGAACGGCGCCATCACCACCGCCGTATCCTCGTCGTGCATGCGGCTGCGGCCGAGGTCGAGCCCGCCGATGGTGCCACGCAGGAACAGGCCGGAGGAATGATCGACGCGGGCGAAGGCTTCCACCGCCGCATCGTTCCTGGTCGGCCAGGTCAGCACCGAGTTGAGCTGGCCGGGCGTGACGTTGTCATAGAGCCGTTTCCTGAACTTGCCGGTCGAATAGCCGACACGGGTGCCGAATTCGCCGGTCACGTCGTTGACAACCTCCGGCACGGCCACGCTGGCGGGATTGTAGCCGAGCCCGTCGCCGAACCGGTAGTTCAGGCCGAAACGCAGCAGATGCTGGGCATGGCCGACGTTGATCGCCCCGTCCGGCGCGGTGAAGCGATAGGTGTGGCGGTTGAAACTGTAATAGCCGTAGTCGGCAAAGGCCGACCAGGTGCTGT
>Ga0056914_10000517_pt1 | contig 33505 bp, 20 predicted proteins | sample TNRBio252014_DNA_FD_55168 | JGI IMG/M metagenome (GOLD analysis project Ga0056914, IMG submission 55168) | Wastewater treatment Type I Accumulibacter community from EBPR Bioreactor in Madison, WI, USA - TNR Reactor_6/25/2014_ DNA | ecosystem: Engineered > Bioreactor > EBPR > Anaerobic-Aerobic >...
TTTTTTGCCCAAAACCGATAGTCGGAAGCATTATTAGGAAAAATGCAAGTTGTTGAGTTAATTTTTTCATTTTATTTTATTTTGATTGTTGAGAACTCTGGTTAAACGCAACTCCCCCCTATAGGCGCTATTGCGTCAAAACTCGCTTTGTCATCAGTGATTGACCAAATCCTAGTTGCGTAGAGCAAAACGGCGGGCTTTAAGTAATTCCTAATCCAATAAATGACAGGGAATAAAAGACATCCATTTCATCTAGCATTTTTTTAACTGTGTAAATATAACCTGAACTTTCCAATCCCCAAATTCCCTAACAGACTTTTTCCTTAGTTACCTATCTAAAAAAACGTAAAATCAGGCATTAACTAGCTGAAAACAAATATTTTGAATATCAGTACAGCCTCTTAGCGCCCTTAGCGAGACCTTGGCGTCCTCTGCGGGAAACAGTCTCCCGCAAAGAGCGCGAAGGTCTTGCTAAGTGCGCCAAGGAATCCTTTACATCATTCAAAAGTCATCCTTTCTCCCGAACTCACGTTAAAGAAGTCTTCCCAAATCCCCCATCCCCAAACCAAACTTCACCAGCACAACGCCTGCCCCCAAAAGGGGGATTTTTACTCCCCCTCCGACTCCTTATTTCCCGATTTCCCCCAAATTTTATAGCTTCATCCTTGTTATTTGATCACATTCAACTTTTCCTGTATGAAAAAGCGACTATTTTACTTCCTGGCCCTCCTGGCCTTTACCCTCCTTTCCCAACCAACTTTCGCCCAGAAAAAAACCAAAGAAGCGGGCAACGGCGACCCGAAAAAAGAAAAAGAAGGCGACCCTAAAAAAGAAGGCGACAAAAAAGACGCTGAAAAAAAATACCCCGATATCATCACCGCGGACGCCATCACCGACCAGGGGCTGTTTACGGTGCACCAGGTGAAGGACAAATATTACTTCGAAATTCCGATTGCCCTTTTGGGAAAAGAGATCCTCGTGGTGAGCTGCATTTCCGGCCACGTGAAGGGCCTCAACTTTGGCGGCGCGGGCATGAGAAGCCGTCCGCAGCAGGTGGTGCGCTGGCAGTTGCAGGGCAAAAACGTGCTGCTGCGTTCGGTGTCCTACCACAGCGTGGCGGATGAAAACCTGCCCATTTACACTTCGGTCAAAAACAACAATTTTGAGCCCGTAGTGGCCAATTTTGCGCTGGCTTGTTACAATAAAGACAGCACGGCCATTGTGTTTGAACCAACTTCGTTTTTTACGTCCGATGTGCCCATGATTGGCGCTTTGTCGGACGGCGAGCGCAAAGATTTCAGCATCAAAGGGCTGGAAGACAAACGCAGCTACATTGAGTCCATCAAATCGTTCCCTGAAAACACCGAAGTGCGCCACGTGTTGACCTACAAAGGCGATAAATTGCCCGATAACCAAATCACGGGCACGCTGTCTGTTGGCATGAACCAGTCGTTTATCCTTCTGCCGGAAACGCTCATGCGCCCGCGCTTAGCCGATGACCGGGTCGGTTATTTCGGCATCCGCCACATTGACTATGGCTTGGACGAACAAAAAGCTGCCGCGCGCCGCTACATCACCCGCTGGAAACTGGAACCAAAAGACCCTGCCGCTTACAGAAGGGGCGAATTGGTTGAACCCGTTAAACCCATCGTGTACTACATTGACCCCGCCACGCCGGAAGAATGGCGGCCTTACCTCAAACAGGGCGTAAACGATTGGCAAAAAGCATTCGAGAAGGCTGGTTTTAAAAATGCCATTATGGCCAAAGATCCACCGAGCAAGACCGAAGACCCCGACTGGAGTCCCGAAGATGCGCGCTATTCCGTGATCCGCTATGTGGCTACGGACATCCANAATGCGATGGGNCCACATGTACACGANCCNCGCACNGGCGAAATNCTGGAAAGCGACATTATCTGGTACCACAACGTGATGAACCTGCTCCGCAACTGGTTTTTCATCCAAACCGCCGCCGTGAACCCAGAGGCGCAAACGGTGAAATTTAAGAAAGAACTGATGGGCGAACTCATCCGCTTCGTTGCGGCGCACGAGGTTGGCCACACGCTTGGGCTGCCCCACAACATGGGGTCGAGCTGCGCCTATCCGGTGGATTCCCTGCGCGCACCGGGCTTTGTGCAGCGCATGGGCGTTGCACCTTCCATCATGGATTACGCCCGCTTCAACTACGTGGCGCAGCCGGAAGACAAAGGCGCCGGATTGATGCCAACCATCGGTCCTTACGACGATTGGTCCATCCAATACGGCTACACCTGGTTTCCGGATGCGCAAACCGTGGAGCAGGAAAAAGATATCCTGCACCGCATGGTTCTGGAGCGCGCAGGCAACCCGATTTACCGCTTCGGACAACAACAGGGCCGGGTGCTCGACCCCAGCGCTCAAACCGAAGACATCGGCAGCGACCCAGTGGCAGCAAGCTTGCTGGGCATCGCAAACCTGAAGCGCATCACGGCAAAACTGCTTGAATGGACTTCAGAACCCGGAAAAGAATACGAGGAACTCGCCGAACTGCACGGCAACGTAATCGGACAACTCCGACGTTATGTGGGTCATGTCGCCAACAACGTCGGTGGCGTTTATGAATACGACAAAACCGCCGATGAAGCCGGGGCGGTCTTCACCCATGTTTCAAAAGAGCGCCAGGCAGCCGCCGTTCGCTTTGTGAACGAGCAAATTTTTAGCACACCCAATTGGTTGATTGATAANGATATACAATCAAGAGTTGGTTCAACNGGNGCACTGGCNCAAATCAATGACCTGCAAACCGGCGCNCTCAGCACCCTGTTCAANGCNGACCGNCTCAACCGCATGATGGAAAACGAAACNCTGAACGGGNCTGCCGCATACGCNGNTTCNGCCNTGTTCGACGATACGCGCAAAGCGGTGTTCAGTGAGTTGCTTGCCGCAAAACCTGTTAACCCCTACCGCCGTAGTCTCCAGCGGGCTTACCTCGCACAAATGGCCGACCTGCTGGCGCTTTCTGGCAACGCTTACGAGCAGTCCGACATCAAAGCCAATGCGATGGGTACGTTGAAACAGATCGAGAGCGACCTTAAACTTGCCCAGCCAAAAATGTTGGACAAAACTGCCAAAACACACGTAGAAGATTTGCTGGTGCGGATCAGCGCGATCAAAGAAGCCCGGAAAAATGGGAAGGTTGCGGCTGCTCCTGCAAGACCGGAGGCTATTGGGGAAGAGGGGATGAAGGGATGTTTTGAGGAGTAATATTCTATTTTACACGGAGTCACAGAGGAACATGGAGTTTTACTGAGTTAGACATAAAAACTCGGTGGGACTCCGTGTCCCTCTGTGCAACTCCGTGTCATCCGGTTATGCGGTAAAATACTCAATTATTTCTATCCGTTTTTGCCGTACCTTGCAGCAGTTTAAGTGTACACAGCCTATCCCGCCGAGTCGGGACAAGTTGTGAAAACCCCTATGTGAACTATTGTGGTAAAAAACTACTGTTGTAAAAAATAAAAAATCATGAGTGAATTCAAGCAAGTCGTAAAAGAAGGCGCTGAAAAAGTGGTGAGCAAAACCAAGCGCGTATTAAAAATTGGGCTGGTGCTTGCTTTAGTGGCAGGCGCATTGGCGTTATGGGTTTGCACCTGGACGTACAGCGACGGGGTTCGATCGGGCTACCTGATGAAAGCTTCTTACAAGGGCGTTGTGTTCAAAACCTTCGAAGGGCAACTAAACCTCGCGCAGGCGCAATACGGCGCGCCGCCGCTGATCTGGGAGTTTTCGGCAAAAAACAGGGAGGTCTACGACCAATTGTTGCGCTTAGAAGGCAAACAGGTAAGCCTGCACTACCGGGAACCGTACAAAGTATTGCCCTGGCAGGGAAAAACCGGCTACATCGTAGACAAGGCGGAATTGTCCGGAGGCCCCGGCAACTGATCGAAATCCCCTGATCGGTTATGAATCGGGAGTTTCTGACGCACCTGTTTTTTCTGATTTTCATCAACCTGCTGATCAAGCCGTTCTACATTTTCGGCATTGACCGGGCTGTGCAAAACGCCGTAGAACCGGGCGCGTACGGCCTTTATTTTGTGTTGTTCAATTTCACCTACCTTTTCCAGATCATCAACGATTCGGGGATTCAGAATTACAACAACCGCAGCATTGCGCAGCACCCGAATCTGATCGGCAAATATTTTCCGAATATCTTAGCCCTCAAAGGGCTGTTGTCGCTGGTTTACCTGCTCGTGCTGGCCCTTGCCGGCTGGGTGGCGGGCTACCTGCCCCAATACGGCGGCTGGTTGCTCTGGATCGCGTTCAACCAAATCCTCAACTCCCTCATCCTTTTTTTGCGCACCAACGTATCGGGGTTGGGGCTGTACCGCTTCGACGGCTGGTTTTCGGTGGCCGACAAAATCCTGCTGATTGTAATTTGCGGAATTTTGCTGCTGCAACACCCGGCAGGATTCCAAATCGAGTGGTTCATTTACGCCCAAACCATTTCTCTGGCGGCAACGGCGGGCATCGTCGGGGCGTTTGTGGGCGGCAAAATCGGGCGCTTCCGCCTGCGTTTTCAGCCGGCCTTGCTTTGGGTCATTGCCCGCGAAAGTTACCCCTACGCCTTAGTGGTGCTGCTGATGACCATTTACACCCGCGTGGATGCGGTGATGATCGAACAACTCTTGCCCGACGGCGCGATTGAAGCGGGCTATTACGCAGGCGCTTACCGGCTGTTGGATGCGGCGAACATGATCGGCTATTTGTTTGCCGCGTTGTTGCTGCCCATGTTTGCCCGATTGATCAAAACCGACGCGGATATGAGTCCGCTCACGGGATTCAGCTTCCGGCTCATCTGGGCGGGCAGCGTGGCGCTGGCGGTAGCGATCTGGCCTTTCCGGACTGCGATGATGGATATGCTTTATGTGCAGACCGGCGCTACTTCCGGCGATATGCTGGGCCTGCTAATGATCAGCTTTGTGGCGGTTTGCGGTTCTTATGTCTACGGAACTTTGTTGACGGCAAAAGGCAGTATGCGGCTCATGAACCGGATATTCCTGTGCGGCGTTTTAGGGAATATCATCCTGAATGCTGTGCTCATTCCGCATTACAAAGGCGCGGGGGCTGCTGTGGCGACCTGCATCACCCAGGTTGTTGTGTTTTTGGCGCAGGTTGGGCTTGCTTACCGCGAATTGGCCCTGGCACGCAACCTCCGGCTGATTGCTCAAAGCGCCGGCTTGGTCTTGCTGGCTGTTTTCCTGACCTGGGCGATTGTGCAACTACCGGGAAAACTGCACTGGACAATCCTGTTTTTGATGTGCGGAGCTGCGAATGTGCTCGCCGCGCTGTTGATTGGTATGATTCCCGTGCGCGGTTTATGGCGTAAATTTTATCTTTAGGACGTTTTTCACCACATAGAATTTTTTTTTACCACAACTTGTCCCGCTTTAGGCGGGACAAGTTGTGGTAAAAAATCAGCGACCACCACCATGACGACTGAAGATTTCAAGCAACTATCCGACACCATTCCCAAAGAGCCGGGCATTTACCGGTTTATGAATTCGGAGGGGACAATTTTGTACGTGGGCAAGGCCAAAAACCTGCGCAACCGCCTGTCGTCTTATTTTGGCGAACGGCAGGATCGGGCCCAAAAAACCCGCGTGATGGTGAAGCACGCCGGGTACATCGAATTTATGGTGGTGGAATCAGAAACGGATGCGCTGTTGTTAGAAAGCACCCTCATCAAAGAGCACCAGCCGCGCTACAACGTGATGCTGAAAGACGGCAAAACCTATTCTTATATTTGCATCAAAAACGAGCGATTTCCCCGGGTTTTTATTACCCGCAATGTCATCCGCGACGGCTCCACTTATTTTGGCCCCTACACCTCCAAGCTCCGGGTGCGCGTCATCCTTGACCTCGTCAAGCAATTGTTTCCGTTGCGCACCTGCACGTTCAACCTGCAAGAGGACGCCATCCGCGCCGGAAAATTCAAAATTTGTTTAGAATACCACATCAAAAATTGCCAGGGGCCCTGCGAAGGCTTGGAAGAAGAAGCCAGCTACAACCGCAAAATCGAGCAGATCAAAAACATCCTGAAAGGCAATTTCAGCGCGGTGGTCAACCATTTTAAATCCGAAATGCAGCAATGCGCACAGGCGCTGGAGTTTGAAAAAGCGCAGCAGATCAAAGACAAACTGAGCGCATTTGAAGACTACCAGGGCAAGTCTACCGTCGTCAGCAACACCATCCGCGATGTGGATGTTTTTTCTATTGCGTCGGATGAAAAAGACGCCTACGTCAACTACCTCCGCGTGGTGAACGGCGCCATCATCCATACCCATACCCAGGAATTGGTCAAAAACCTCGACGACGACGAAACCGACCTGCTGACCTACGCCGTGCCGGCCATCCGGGAGCGGTTTAACAGTCTGGCGCCGGAGATCATCGCCCCGTTCAATTTTCCGTTGGCAGAAAAAGACATCGTGGTCACCGTTCCAAAAATCGGCGACAAAAAGCGCCTGCTGGAATTGTCAGAAAAAAACGTGCAATACCACCTGTTGCAAAAACGCAAGGAAGCCGCATCGCGCACGCAGCGCCAAACGCCCGCCGAGCGCATCCTCCGCACCCTGCAGGAAGACCTGCACATGGAGGTGCTGCCCATGCACATCGAATGTTTCGACAACTCCAATATCCACGGCACGCACCCCGTCTCCTCGTGTGTGGTGTTCAAAAACGCAAAACCTTCCAAAAAGGATTACCGCCATTTTAATGTAAAAACCGTGGTGGGCCCCGACGATTTTGCCAGCATGGAAGAAGTGGTCTTTCGCCGCTACCGCCGCCTGCTCGACGAAGAACAAACGCTGCCGCAATTGGTGATCATAGACGGCGGCAAAGGCCAGCTCAGCGCCGCCATGAAAAGCATCGAAGCTTTGGGCTTAGTAGGAAAAATGACCGTGGTGGGCATCGCCAAAAAATTGGAAGAATTGTTTTTTCCCGGCGATTCAGTGCCGCTGCACATCAACAAAAAATCGGAGTCGCTCAAACTCATCCAGCAGGCGCGCAATGAGGCGCACCGCTTCGCCATTACGTTCCACCGCGATCAGCGTTCCCGCAATTTCACGAGCACCGAGCTGACCAACATCTCCGGCGTCGGTGAAAAAACAGCGCAAAAATTACTTACCCATTTTGGCTCAGCCAAAAAAATCCGGGCAGCCAGCGCGGCAGCCATTGCAGAGGTGGCGGGCTTGTCGGTGGCGAAAAAAATCAGGGCGTATTTTGGGGAGGACGAAACGCCTGATGCCCCAACAGGTACAAATACGGTGGAAACCCCGTAAAAAACCACCTGAATTACCCCGATAATTGCCCGCCAATCCCTCCCCTGTTTTTACGCCCCGTATGATTATGCGCTTAGCCGTAGGAATACCCGTTTTTCAAAAACCCGTATTCCTGCGCTTATTTGAAAACGTCGGTATGCTGAGATTTGCAGTGGGAAAGGAAAATGGAATTTATTATTTCATTCATCCTTGAAGCTGCTTCCGAAATACCTTCCGAAGCAATGGCAGAGGCCCTCCCACCGCCTCTTAATCTTGTCTGTGTAGCATTGCGGGGTTTTCAAATATGAACAATGGTTTAACCAGTTCAACGAATTCAACAATTTCACCAACCCTGCGACTGCATCTTGCCTGAAAAAAAATTCCCACAACGCTTGGCTATCAAGTGCCTTGAACTGGTTTGGACACCCTGAATCAGTTTTCAGGCGCCATTTCATTCATTAATCTTTAAATTTTTAGCACAATGAGCACCAATGCAAATTGCTGGGTTTCCTTTTGGGAAGACAATGATTACAAAGGCAACACCAGAACTTTTAGCGGCGCACAATCCATTTACGACCTGGCGGAATACGACTACAACAATTCCGACCAGGAGATGGACGACAGCATCAACAGCCTGAAAACGGGTTCTTCCACCTGGATTTGCCTGTTTACGCAGCACAATTTTGAAGGAAGTATTCTGAAAGTGGGGCCCAATGGGGCGATTCCGGATCTGAACGAATACAAAACACCGACCGGTGGCGATTTCAAAAACTCGATTGTCAGCTTTGTGATGTACGACAGCCAACCCAATTTCTGGTCTACAAATGTGGACACCAATGCGGGAAGTTGCTGGTTGAAATTGTACGACGGCACGCGCTATACCGGCGAACGCTTTACGCTTTACGGCGCAGGTGATGTTGTGAATGCACTTTGCATTGAAGGATTTGGCTTGTTTAATCCGGTTACCAGCTTGTACAGCTATCCCAGATCCCTGACGACCGGGCCAGCCACCTGGGTAGAACTGTACGACGACCGCGATTACAAAAACATGGTGGCTCAGTTTGGTCCGAACAGCTTAGTTTCAGATCTTTCCAGGTACGGCTCCACCACCATCCTGAGCCTGAAAGTGTTTGCACAGGCGCCGGATAGCTTCAACCAAAGCGGCCAAACGCCGAATGAAGTCACCACTATCCAAAAGTACCAGACCGCATCGAGTGTGGAAAGCTTGCTGGCGGGCGCGCTGGGGTGCATTCCGGAAGTTGGCAGTTTGATTTCGGGCGTATTAGATTGCTTCTGGCCAACGGGGCCCGGCACCCAGGAAATCTGGAACGACATGGTCAGCTATATGAACGACCTGATTGAAGACCTGATTGATCAGAACAACCTGGAGTTTCTCAACAATACGCTGTCTGGCTACTACACGTCTATCAACGACTACAACAACTTAGTGCCCGGTCAGGACAAGCTCACCAAGCTGATCAGCATCATTGACGACCTGGAAGACGATTCGCCGTATTTCCTGAATATCAACAGCCCGGAAGAAAACCTGACCTACCTGATTCCTTTCGGCAGCATTACCATCGTCATGATGGCGGAATACGCCTACAATTACACGGCCATCAGTGGCGGGCAGACGGATCCGAACGCAGCTTTCGCAGCTACCCGGCTGAACGACTGGATCAGCAAGCTCTCTACAGCGGCAACTCAGGCGAAAGAGACTGCTCTTGCGTGGCGCCTGGAGCAGATCACCATCCGCCAAAGCGGCAGTATTTTTACCGATTATTACTTAGAGGATGCGGTGACCGGATTTTCCGAGAAGTATTCCGAGCAGTCCGCCGCAGAAGCCGACAAAACCAGGTTGTCCACTTATATCAATGCGCAGTACAACGCCCAATTGGATGCTTACGTCAGCCCGGCCAACCTCTGGGATTACCTGAAAACGACCAACACGCAACCTGCATCGTCAACCAATACCGATGCTGCTTTCCCAACGGTTAGTTTCCTGTCTCTGCCTACGGAACAAACCGTCTCCTTTGCGCTCGACAGTTACCCTTCTGCCTGGGGAACCCCGACCCAAACCGACCTGAGCAGCAGTGCAAGGATCACCGGCGTGACCTTGTATAGTTCAGATGCCAATAAAACGGGCTATGTGAAGGGCATACAAATTTCGTACAGTGACAAATCTTCCCCAGTCCTTTACGGCAGAACCGGAAGTTCTTCGGTGGCAGTCACCTTTGAAAGCGATGAATCCATTGTAGCTATTTATGGCGGCAGCGGGTCATTCATAGACCAGCTTTTTTTCCGGACAAACAAAGGACGCGATTTCGGTGTTGGCGGCACCGGCGGTTTCCCGTTTTCGGGGGCATGTCCGCAAGGCGTAGCTGCCGTAGTCACCAAAGTGGAGACTTACAGCCAGGACTATGTCAATCAATTGAAGCTGACTTACCAGTACAATGCCTGGAAGTAGGTTGATTGAATTGGATTGTTAAGTAAGGGGCAGGTAGGCAAGTTGGCAAGGGGCAAATAGGCAAATTTGCAAACACGTGCTGATTTGCCCCTTGCCTTTTGCCTACTTGCCTTTTGTCCTTTGTCAATTTGCCCTTGCCTACTTGCCCCTTGCCCACTTTCACCCCCTCCCTGCCGCCACCTCCAGTAATTCACTCAAAATCATGGCCGTAGCGCCCCATACGACTTTGCCGGAAAGGCTAAAATAGGGCACCTCCTTAAATGTCATGTTGTTGGCAACCCGGATGTCGGTCGTTTGCAGGGTAGCAGGGTCTTCCAGTGCATGAAACGGCACTTCCAGCACCGATTGCACTTCGCTCCACTGGGGTTGGAAAACCGGCGCATGATCCATCCAGCCAACAAACGGGTGGACTAAATAATTGCTGACCGGGATGTAGAGTTCGGTCAGTGCACCCAGCATGTTGACCACGTTCGGGGCTACGCCCACTTCTTCGTGCGCTTCGCGCAGGGCGGTGTTCATCAAAATGCCGTCGCCTGCTTCGTATTTTCCGCCCGGAAAGCTGATTTGGCCGCTGTGGCGGTCGCCGGAATGCGTCGTCACCCGTTCGATCAGCGCCAGTTGCCACTCGTCATTTTTTGGAAATAAAAGCGCGAGCACGCCTGCCAATGATGCCCCTTCGGGTGGCGGAATCACCGTTGGGCGAAAATTGCGCGCCATGCGGTGATGCGCTGCTGTGCCCGGCAATGAGCCTTGCAGGCGCGTTTGAAGGTGTTGGATAAAAGCGTCCATGGTTTTGTCGAACAGTTTAAAAATTTATGGGAAACGCCCGGTTCACAAAAAAACGCATCCGCCCGTTAATCCAAAAATAAAAGCGCTATTTTCTTTGCGAATGATTGTTATACTAATTATATTTGTGCGAATATTTTTGTTATGCCCTCAGCCTTACCAAAATCAGCCAAAACTGCTGAAGTTTCCGGCTTTATACTGGAGCGAACAGCGAAGCGCATGAAACAGTTCTTTCATGCGCAATTAACCTTAGCTGCTGCAGATATTACCATTGACCAATGGATTGTTTTACAAGCCCTTGAGTCCGGTGGCGCACAAAGCCAGTTTGAAATTGCCCGGCAGACGTTCAAGGATGCGCCCACCGTGACCCGCATCCTTGATCTGCTGGAACAGAAGCAACTCATCACCCGGGAAGATGATCCCAATGATCGCCGCCGTTACAACGTCCGACTCACAGCGCAGGGTCATCAAAAAATGGCCGACATGCTACCCGTCATCAAAAATGCACGACAGCAAGCCTGGCGCGGGTTAGCCGATGAAGATATGGATACGTTGGTGCGGTTGCTGGATAAGGTGTATGATAATTTGAAGTAGTTTTATTAACCAACATGTTGAAACACGAAAAGCCCCTGCCAACTGAAAAACTGCCAACTACTAAAATAGGTACTAACCAAAATACAATACCACATGCACTACCACTCCCTGGGGCAATTTCCGCAAAAGCGGCATACGCAGTATCGCAAACCCGACGGTAGTCTTTACCATGAAGAGCTTTTTTCGACAGAAGGGTTCAGCGATTTGTATTCTCTCAGCTATCATTGCAATGCGCCGACGCAAATCGTTCAGGTAGGCGATCCTTACGATGTGAAACCGAAAACGGTTTCCGACCGGCAACTCAAACACCGCAGCCTGAAAGGGTTTCAGGTGGCGCCGCAGGACGATTACCTGAAAAGCCGCACACCGGTGCTGGTCAACGACGACTGCAAAATCCTGCTCGCTGCACCGCGCCAGAGCATGGGCGATTATTTTTTCAAAAATGCCGACGCCGACGAAGTAATTTTCATCCACGAAGGCACGGGAACGCTGCGTTCCATGTACGGCAACCTGCGCTTTGAATACGGCGATTATTTGGTCATCCCGCGCGGAACGACCTACCAATTGCAATTCGACGGCACGGAAAACCGCCTGCTCATTGTCGAATCCGCTACGCCGATCGTCACCCCGCGCCGCTATCGCAACGGCTTCGGGCAACTCATGGAGCATTCGCCTTTTTGCGAGCGCGACATCCGCAAACCGCAGGACTTAGAAACCCACGACGAGCAAGGCAAATTCCTGTTTTACATCAAAAAACAGGACAATATCTACCCTTACTACTACCTCAATCACCCTTTCGACGTGGTCGGTTGGGATGGCTATGTGTATCCTTACGCATTTTCGATCCACAATTTCGAGCCGATTACCGGTCGCGTACACCAGCCACCGCCCGTGCACCAGACCTTTGAAACCCGCAATTTTGTGATTTGTTCCTTTGTGCCGCGCCTGTACGATTACCACCCGCTGGCTATTCCGGCGCCTTACAACCACAGCAATATTGACAGCGACGAGGTGTTGTACTACGTGGATGGCGACTTCATGAGCCGCAAACACGTGGAGCGCGGCATGATCACTCTGCACCCGGGCGGCATCCCGCACGGTCCGCACCCTGGCACGGTTGAAAAAAGCATTGGCGCGAAAGAAACCCGCGAATTAGCGGTGATGATAGATACCTTCCGCCCGCTGAAAATGACGGAACAAGCGGTGGGTATTGAAGATGGCGATTACTATAAATCCTGGTTAACTTAAAAACAACTAAACCCGATACATTCATGGAAAAGCACTCAATGAATCGTGATCAATTCCGCACTTTTTTGCTCCTCTATGCCGCCAATGCCGACATGCAGCAAACCGAACTCGAAACGCAATACATCCGCGAAATAGCGCCTTGCGACAATTTTGATGAAATGCACGCACTGTTCACCGGGTGTTCGGATTACGAATGCCTGCAACTTATCCTGAGCTACCGCGATCAGTTTTTCCCGACCGTGCAGGATCAGGACAACCTGTTGCAGGAAGTGGCGAACCTGTTTCAAAAAGATGGAGACTACGGTCTGCTGGAAGGAAACGCCATGAAAATGATTAAAAAACTAATTCATCAATAGGTTTTTATGGAAACGATGACTCAAATTAAGGCGGATGTTGATCGGGATACTTTTCCCATCAACGGCACCGATCATATAGAATTCTACGTGGGCAATGCCAAACAGGCGGCGCACTATTACCAGTCGGCGTTTGGTTTCCACTTGGTGGCTTACCGAGGTCCCGAGACCGGCGAACGCAGCAAGGTTTCCTACGTGCTGCAGCAAGGCAAAATCCGCTTTGTACTCACTTCGGCTTTTGATCCGGATCACGAAATTGCCCGCCACGTACACCTGCACGGCGACGGCGTCAAGGTGCTGGCTTTATGGGTAGACGACGCGGAACAAGCTTATTACAAAGCCCTCGAACGCGGCGCAGTCTCCGCTTTTCCGCCAATGATTCAGGAAGACGAACACGGTTGGGTGAAAATGGCGGCCATCAAAACCTACGGCGAAACCATCCACACGTTGGTGGAACGCCACAGCTATCAGGGCGCTTTTCTCCCGGGTTTCCAGCCCCGCGAAAGCCAGATGACGGTGCATCCGATCGGTTTAGAATACGTGGATCACTGCGTGGGCAATGTGGAATTGGGCACGATGAACAAATGGGTCGAATTTTACCAGGAAGTGATGGGCTTTAAATTGTTGGTGACCTTCGACGATAAAGACATCTCCACCGAATACACGGCGCTGATGAGCAAGGTGGTCTCCAACGGCAACGGATTCATCAAATTCCCGATCAACGAGCCGGCAGCAGGCCGTAAAAAATCGCAGATCGAAGAATACCTTGATTTTTACAGAGGCGCGGGCGTACAGCACATTGCCATCGCCACCAAAGATATCCTTACCACGGTGGATCAACTGCGCCGCAACGGCGTAGATTTCCTCCAGGTACCCGATACCTATTACGAAACCGTCACCGCCCGCGTTGGCACTATTAAAGAAGACCTGAAGGAGCTTCAGCGCCTGAACGTCCTCATTGACCGCGACGAGGAAGGCTACCTGCTCCAGATTTTTACCAAACCGGTGCAGGATCGCCCCACGGTGTTTTACGAAATCATCCAGCGGGAAGGCGCGCGTTCGTTTGGCAAAGGCAATTTTAAAGCCTTGTTTGAAGCCATCGAACGGGAACAGGAATTGCGCGGCACGTTGTGATGGGGTAACCCTCGCGGTCGCTTTGAGGGCAGGGCGACCGCGAGGGTCGCCCCTACCGCACAACCTGTGTCCACATTTTTATGCCATCTGCCTGCACCAGCAGCAGATAAGCGCCTGAAGGCAACGGGGGTAATTCAAAAATCATTTGGTTTTCTCCTGGCTGAACGGCTGTTGGCGTTTGCCAAACCACCCTGCCGACCACGTCCATCAGGGCGCAGGTTCCCATTCCTGCCTCTTTTGCAAAGAATCTGATTCCCAGTTCCTCCCCGATTGGATTGGGGGCAACGCGCAATGGGCCTTCCTGCCCTTTCCGCGATACGGACACAATATTGGAAAAGGCCATGCTGCCGTCTATGTCTACCATGCGCAAGCGGTAATAGCCCAAAAGCAGCGGCTGACCATCGGTAAATTCATAAATCTGGGCTGCACCGGAACTGCCGGTTCCGGCCACCACACCCAACTGCGTCCATTTAATGCCATCCGGGCTGCGTTCGATTTCAAAATGGGAGAAGTTGATTTCGCTGGCAGTGCGCCAGGTGAGTTGCACGGTTTTTTCTGTGGGAAAAGCCTGGAAAGAGAGGAGTTCGAGGGGGAGGAGCGATAGTACGCTGAACGTGATGGTCCCTTGTGGTTCATTGTAATCAATTTCCCAGGTATACCCGGCAAAGGTGAATGGGGTATTAGGCGTTGGCGTTGAAAACGTGCCGCTCAAAGTCGTTGCATCGAGGATGGTAAAACTGTGACCCACCACCGGGGTATAACCGGGGACAAGAGAGAGGTTGATGTTGCCGCCGGAGAGGATGGCGTCGCCCGATACGTTCAGGCGGTCGTACTCCGTTTCAACGGTCGTGCCACCGATTTCGATGGCGAGATCACCGCCGCCGTTGGCGTAGTCTCCGATGATGTTGAGGATGCCGGGGGAGCAGCCGGGGGCAAGGTCGCCCATATTGGTGACGGTAGCGTTTGTTAAATCCAGGGCGCCACCGTCGCAGCCTTTGATGGTTCCGGTGTTGGAGAAAGTGTTGTAGGCGTTGAGGGCGCCGGCGTCAATGCTGAAGGTACTGCTATTTTCAAAGGTGCTGTAACAAGTCAGCGAGGCGCCTGAAAGCGTGACCGGATTGGTGATTTCCACACTTCCGTTCACCGTCAAATTCCCAGCCTGACTGCCTAAGGTCAAGGCTGCATTGTCTTTGATTTCCAATACTCCGCCCACGTTTGTGAGCGCATCAAGCGCCGTAAGGTCGGTCAGCGCGGCATTGTTCCAAATCAAAAGGTCAGTGTTAATCGAAGCGAGGGCGTCTATTCCATTGAAACTCGTCAACGCCGCATTGTCCCGGACGTGTAGGGTGGAGCCGACGTAGAGTAGCCCGTTCAGCCCGGTCAGGCTCGTCAGTTCATCGTTGTTTTCGATGATTAAATTTCCGTACACGGTGGCGACGGCGTTCATGCCGGTTAAATTCATTAAAGCGGGATTGTTTTTGATTTGGGCGGTTTGAGGAATGGAAGCCAGCAAATTCAATCCTCCAATGGTCGTTAAGGCTCCATTATTTGTGAGGTCTAAATTCCCGCCGATAGAGGCAAGCGCACCCAATCCGGCCAGGCTTTCCAAAGAAGCGTTGTTGAGAATTTGGAGGTTCCAGTTGATGAAGCTAAGCGAATGTAAAGCATCAATGTTGAGTAAAGCATCATTATCCTCGATGATGAGGCTTCCGGTTGGCGTAAAACCACCTACGTTAGTGAGGTCGTCCAAGCCGTTCAAACTTGTCAAAGCCCCATTGTTCGAAATGATTAAGGTTCCGCCCACCTGGATGAGACCGTCTAACCCTTCCAAACTCGTCAGCGCGGGGTTGTAGCCAATTTGGAAATTGCCGTCAACATAAAGCAGCCCGGTAAGACCGGATAAAGTCGCCAGGTTGAAGTTGTTGGAAATTGAAATCCCCCCATTGAAAAAAGTCAGGCCATTTAGCCCGCTCAGGGAGGTTAATCCGTCATTTCCGCTGATGCCCAGCCCGTAATTTGCAGGAATAATATTCAGGCTGTTTAGCCCGGAAATATTGGTTAAAGCATCATTGTTTATGATGAGGAGGTTTGAAGACAGGGTTGTAAGGCTGTTCATGCTTATGTCCGTCAGCGCGCCATTGTTCTCAATATTGAGGAACCCCAAAACATTGACCAATCCGTTCAGCCCGTTGAGATTGGTCAAGGCTCCGTTGTTGAGAATATTTACACTGGTGGCGCTTTGAATATCTTCCAGCCCGGTCAAGTTGGTCAGGGCAGTATTGTCTTTGATGACGATGTCGCCGCCAATTGCCATCAAATCAGTCAATCCTGCCGGCGTAGTCAGGGCAGTGTTGCCGATGATTTCAAAATCTCCTGCGATGGTTTCTACCTGGCCCAATCCGTTCAGGTTGAGGATATTGCCGGGCGCCGTTTCCTCGATGATGACATTGCCGGAAATGTAGGTGCAGGAAGGGTACGCTGCCGGAAAAGCATCTATCTCCGCCTGAGAGGTGAGGGTGGTGCCGTTAAAAAGGCAGGCCCCGGAACAGGCAAGTTCCAACACTGGTCTTGTTTCGCAACCTCCGGCGTTGGTTTCAATGAAGGCGAAGTTGGAGGGGTTTGCCAAATAGTTGCAGATGTTCGTCAGGTCGCAGACGGAAAGGGAGGGGTTGCTAAAAAGGTAGAGGTAGCTCAGGGTGGCGGGGTTTACATTTTCCAGCCCGAATAAATTGGGCAGGATAAGGTTGTTGTCAATGCTAATAGCGTAAACCGAAGTGAGCGAAAACAGCGCCGATAAATCCGTCAAAGCGTCGTTTTGGGAAATACCCAGGCCTCCTCCCAGCGAAGTGACCGGAGGGAAGCCCGTCAAACTCGTCAGGGCAATATTGTTAGAAATATTGAGGGATCCAAGCGAAGTGACAGAAGGAAAGCCCGTCAAACTCGTCAGCGCTTCATTATAATCAATGTCAACAGAGTAAACGGACGTGAGCGAGGTCAAGCCTGCTAAGCTCGTCAGCGCAGTATTATCGGAAATATAGAGTACTTCCAGCGAAGTGACCGACGACAAACCTGCCAAATTGGTCAGAGCGTCGTTGGAAGAAATGCCAATAGAGTTCACATTCACAAGAGACGACAGCCCCGACATATCAGTCAGCACGTTATTATCAACAATACTCAAGCTGCCGCCAACGGTCATGAGCGAAGTAAAGCCCGTCAAATTGGTCAAACTCGCGTTTCCATAAATAGACAGGTCGCCCCCAACATCTGCAAGGTTGCCAAGCGCTGTCAGGTTGTTCAGATCATTGTTGTTTTCAATATACATTCCCCCGCCGACGGACATAAGGGAAGAAAGCCCCGTCAGGCTGGTCAACTCCTCATTGGCGAAAATGACCAAATTCCAGCCGATGTCTTCGAGGGCGTTCAAGCCGCTCAAATGCTGCAAGCCCGTATAGTTTTCCGTAATGCGCAGCGACCCGCCGATGTGCGTCAGCGCATTCAAGCCGGTTAAATTGGACAAAATCTGGTTGTTCTGAATGAAAAGCGACCCGGTTATCATTTCTACATCGCTCAAGCCGTTGAGGTTGTTAATGTCTGCACCGCTGATGGTGAGGTTGCCAAGTATGGTGTTGCAGCCATAATTCGTTGGGAAAGCGTTCACCTGTGCCTGCGAGGAAAGTACAATATCGCCCATACAGGAGGGGTTACAGGCGGAAGACACTTCGTCGAAAGAACTGCACCCGGCGGCATTACCGGAGATGGAAGCTGCGCCGCCGTTGTCTAAGTACGTGCAGATGTTCGGCAGATCGCAGGTGGCGAGCATCTCTGAAAATTCAAGAAAAAGCCCGTTGATGGAAGCCGGGGCAATATGCTCCAGACCGCTCAGGTTGGTCAGGTCGTCGTTGTTCTGAATGCTCAAGGCTCCGCCAATCGAAATTATTCCGCTCAACCCGTTGAGATTGTCGAGGTCTTCGTTGTCGGCTATGGTCAGGTTGCCCCCGATGGAGGTGACCATGCTCAAGCCAGACAAGTTCACCAACACGCCGTTGTTTTGTATTTGCAGGTTTCCTCCGATGGACCCCAGGATACTCAAGCCACTCAAGCCGGAAAGAGAAGTATTGTTTTCCACCTGAAAATCACCGCCAATCGAGCCGAGCAAACCCAAGCCTGTCAGGTTGTTCATGGCTTGGTTGTTCAAAATCCGCAGGTCGCCGGTGATGGTGGCAAGGGCAGTCAGCCCCAGGGGAAACCCCATGGCGTCGTTGTTGTCAAGGTGAAAATCGCCGATGGAGGCGATGTTTGACAAGCCAAAAAGTGTGTTCAGCGCCGGGTTGTTTTTTATCTCAAAAACACCGGGTATCGAAGTGATGGAAGCAGGCAGCCCGAACATGCTGTTGAAGTTGGTATTGCCGTCCAGCAGGAAGTTCGTAATGGAAGTGACATTCGATAAACCGCCCAAGTTGGAGAAGGCAGGGTTGCCGATGACTCTGAGGCTTCCAATCGTGCCGAGGGCATACATTCCGCCCAGGTTAGTCAGGAATTGATTGTTTTCAACGTGCAGCGTTCCAACGGAAGTGAGAAAATCAAAACCGCTCAGGTCTGTCAAGTTATCATTATTGACAATCCGAAGCTCTCCAGGAATGGACGTCAGCACATTTCCTGAAAAATTGCTGAGCGCAGGATTGTTTTGAATGTGAAGGTCGCCGCCCACGGTCGAGAGTAAATTTAAGCCGCCCAGGTTTGCCAGCAGGTCATTATTGCTCAGGTAAAAGTTTCCCCCCACAGCACCGATCATGCCAAGCCCATTCAAATTGGCTAATGAGGGATTGCCTGAAATAGTCAGGTTTCCGCCCACTGAGGTCAATGAAAACAGCCCGAACAGACTATTCAATACACTATTGTCACTGATGGTCAGGTCGCCCCCAACGGAGGTCACCGAAATCAGCCCGGTGATAGACTTGTTGTTGATAATGCTGACATTTCCGCTGATGGTTGGGTCTGCAGAAAGGTTAATGTCGGTCAATACCGGGTTGTTTTCAATATGAATACCGCCGATGGAAGTGGTGGCGCCAAAGCCGACCAGGAATTGCAAAGCATCATTTCCGATGACCTGCAATTCTCCGCCAATCGAGGTCAGATAACCCTGAAAGCTGGTCGTTTGTGTCAATGCGGGGTTGTTCTCGAAGCGGAGGTCGCCGCCGATGCTGAAAGTGGTAGAAAAGCCAGCCGGATTCTCCAGGATGGTGTTGTTTTCGAACACATAATTTCCCGTGATGGAGGTAAGCATCCCTATCCCGACGACATTGTTGATATCTGCCCCGCTGATCGTCAGGTTGCCATTGATCACCGTACAGGTGGGATAAGTGGCCGCAAAATCATTAATTTCCTGCTGGGAAGAAAACGTAATATCCCCCGGCGGGCATTGGGCTTTCGCCAAAATATTTCCAAAAAAGAAAAGTACTCCAAGGAGGTAGAATCGTTTCATAAGGCGAGATTAAGCAGGTTAATAAACAATGGAATAAGGGAACAGGCTGCCCGCCCATTATTTTTTTGCCCGCAGTCTTTTTTCAATAAAATGATCGCCACCCCAATCCTTCGTGATATCCTTTCCATTGCCATCCGTCACTTTTTTAAATCCATAAAATAGCAGCGTATCGCCTTTCATGGCCCACTCTTGCCAGATGCTGGTGCCCACCGCTTCGGGCCAGGAGCCATAGGTGAACGTTTCTTTGTATTGATTGCCTTCAAGTTCAAAAGTACCTGCCCCTGCCCCTTCAAACTTGCCCAAAGAATCGTACATCATCAGGCTCACAAAGCCATCATGGAAGATTTTAAATTGCTTCGGTTTTTTGTGGATGGTTGTTCGCCCGGCGATCTCCGTTGAGTAAAGCTCCCAACTGCCATCTATGGGCGAAGGGGCATTTAACCCACTTTTTTTAGCCATAAAATCCTGATTGTCAAAAAGGTTGTTGTTGGCCGGCAAAAAAGAAAGCAAACCCAAAGTGGCGGCTAACAACAAGCGCATTGAATTTTTCATTAGTAATTATTTTTAAGAGATTAAGAAATGAGCCAGTTAGCTCCCGGAAGGTTTTCCAGAAGATCAGCATATTCATCGGTTTTTGCCGTCAACAAATTTGCACCAAACACCACCCCGCCCGCCTCACATAATCATGCGAGCCAGTTCACATTTTTCCCAAAAAAATCAGAATAATAAGCCTGCGCGCCTCAAACGATCTGCTCCCGAATCGCTTTTCCCACCGCCTCGCTGACGGAGTGCACGGAGAGCTTTTGATAAACGCCCATCACGTGGGTGCGCACGGTATTGATGCTCACTCCGAGGTCGGCGGCGACCATTTTGTAGCTCATGCCATCTACGAGCAACGCAAGCACCTGGCGTTCTTTTTCGGTGAGGTTGTAGGTTTGTTTTTGGTAAGCGCCCGATTTGGGAAAAAGTTGCAGTACCTTTCGGGCAATAGCGGGCGTCATGGGCGCGCCGCCGTCGAAGAGTTCCCGGATGGCCGTGAGAATTCTGTTGGGCGGCGTATGCTTGAGCAGGTAGCCATCGGCGCCGAGGCAGATGGCGTTGAAGACTTTGTCGTTTTCGTCAAAAATGGTGAGCATGAGCGCCCGAACGAGTGGAAAATGCTGTTTCAACAGGTACAAACCCTGCAAGCCGTCTACGTGCGGCATGTCTATATCGAACAGCACGAGGTCGGGGCGGTGTTGTTCCACCTGTTCCCGAAGGTAGCGACAATCGGGGTACTTACCCACCACACGCAGGTCTTTGTCGGTACCCAACAGGTCGGCGAGGTTCTCCCGGTAGGAGTCGGTATCTTCGTAAATCAGGATGCGGGTCATGCGATTCAGGTTTTGGAAAGCATCGCGTATAATTCTACAAAATTAGGAATAGTTGCTTATTCCGGTTTCACATCATCATGTGAAGGGGGCAGCGTTTAACGGCGCACGCAGCCGCACCAGCGTCCCTTGCCCTATTGAGCTTTCAATCGCTAATGCGCCGTTTAATGCCTCCGCCCGGTTGCGCATGTTGCGAAGTCCGTTGCCGAGGTTTGCTGCCGAGGGGTCGAAGCCCGCGCCGTTGTCGCGGATTTCCAAAACAAACTGCCCCTGCTCCTGCCAAATGTCCACGTAAGCTTCGGTGCAGTGGGCGTAGCGAGCCAGGTTGTTCATCGCTTCTTTATAAATCAGGTAGAACTGTTTGCGGGCTTCCGGCGCCATTTTTACGGGCAAGGCATCGGGCGAGACTTCGAAGCGGAGGGCGATCTCCTGCCCGTCGAGCATATTCGAGGCGTACTGGCGCATTCGGCGCACCATTTTTTCAAGGGTATCGTTCTCGGGGTGGATGCTCCAGACGATGTCCCGCATCTCTTCCACGAGTTTTTGGCTTTGCCCGGCAATGTTTTCAAGGGAGGCGCTCATGTGTGCAGCATCGCCGCTGCGGGCCGCATTGAAGCTGGACAGGGCAATGCTGCTCATTTCGCTGCCGAGGTCGTCGTGGAGGTCCTGGGCGATGCGCCGGTGGACGTTTTCCAATTCCTGTTGCCGCTCCAATTTGGCGACGCGCCGGCGAAGGCGCTGATTAAAAAATCGGGTGATGCCGAACGAAACCAGCCCAACCAGCAGCAACCCCGCCAACGCGCGCACCCAAGCCCGTTGCCACCAGGCAGGCAGTATCACGACATTCAATGAATGGATGTTTTCCGACCAAGCTCCCTGTTGGTTGCTCATGCGCACTTCGAGGCAATAATTGCCAGGCGGCAGGTTGGTGTAGGCAGCATAGCGAAATTTGCCAGCATCCGTCCACGCTTCTTCCAACCCGGCAAGGCGATAGGCGTAGTGAATATTTTTTTGACCGTCCATTGCTAATGCGGCAAACTCCACAGAAAAGGCGTTGTCGGGATAATTTAAGGAAATAGAGGGCAGATCATTGATGTTTTTTTCAAAAACTACAGGTTTGCCCGCTACGCGGAACGTGTGGAAATGAAACGACAGCTTGTCTAAATCCGGCTGGCGAACTTCCCGAAAATTGAAATGGTGGTAAAGTGGCGATCCACCGGACGATATAAAGGCTTCGCCCGAAGGCAGGAATACCGGTTCGGGGAAAAAATCATTCGTAATCAGCCCGTCGCTTTCCTTAAAAACGGTCAATTTTAAGCTTGCGGGGTCAATTTTCACCAACCCTCGGCGGGTACTTACCCACACGTTGCCGTCAGTGTCGCAGTCGAGATGATGCACCCAGGGGGAGGGCAACCCGTCTTCCATACCTAACCTGCGGAAACTATGATGGCCGTTTTTGCCTGGTTTCAAAATAAGAATACCATTAGTTTGTGTGCCTATCCAATATTGTCCCATAAAATCCTTTGCAATGGCGATAGGCGCTATTGCTGCCATGCCGGAAATGGGAAAAGTAATAAACAGCGCTTTGCCGCCATTGGGGGGCAATTGGGTTATCCCTTTTTTTGAAGCCAGCAAGATGCTGCCATCTTTTGTTTTTCCTAAGGCATCGCCTTTATAGTTGGTCAGGATGAGTACGTCAGTGGCGTGCAGATACTGGACGATATTTCCATTGTCGAACCGGAAATAAATATTGCCTTCCGGATCCTGTTCTGCCTGGAAACAAAGGTGTTGGGTGGAACTTTCTCCGTTTTTTAAAAATACTTCTTCCTGTTTGATTCGTTTTTTCTGCTCGTCGTAGCGAAACAAACCTTTGCCTGTGAGGAGCCAAAGCATTCCCAGGCGGTCTTTCAGCAATTTAAGAATCCCGGCCTGCAATTTATCCAGCAGCGGCAAGGGGTGGGTTTTCCAGTCTCCGGTAGTTTCATCATAAATGACGATAGCGCGATTGTAATAGGCGGTTCCGAAATAAGTTTTTCGGTTAAGGGTGTCTTTCAGAATAGCCCAAACGGCTAATGGGTCGGGGATTTTTTTTACGCCGAATTGTTGACGAAGCAAAGAGAGTCGTGCAAATCCAACCGGGCCCGCCATCCAGATATTGCCTTCCGTGTCCGGTTGAAATTCATGGATGCCTCCGGTTCCCAAAGACTGCGCATTATCGTAGAATTGCTGCTTGCTGATATCGAAAAACATGAATTGGGTAGCTCCCAGCCACAGGCTATTGGAGTCGGGTTGCATCAAATCGTGCAGCACATTATTAATGCCGTCGTAAGGGAGTTGCGGATCTGACAAAAATTGCTCGTAGTTACCCGTGATTTTGTCATATTTCCAAAGTCCGTCACCCCAGGTCGTGAGCCAAAGTCTGCGTTCCTGGTAGCGATCCTGCAATACAGAAGTAATGATAAAATTGCGCTGCTTGTCTTTTTCAAGCGGAGCATTAAGGGCATTTTTAAACTTACCGGTAGCCGGGTTGAAGGTAAAAAAACCATTCCCGGTTGCTACCCAAATCAGGTTGTTTTTGTCTTTCCAAACGTCATTGATGATGTTGCCCCCGCCAAATTTTTGAGCTGCGTAGTTCACAAACCGGTCAAAACGCCCGTTGCGGGTATCGTACCGGAGTAATCCTATGGTTAATGAAGACCCCATCCAAAGGCATTCCTCGGAATCCAGATACATTTGTTTCACATCAAAGCCGGAAGAGTCTATCGTTTTGGGTAAAAATGAGCCTGCAAACCTTTCCGTCTTCGGGTCGTAGCGGTACAAGCCATTGCCCGTTCCCACCCAGAGAAAACCTTTGGAATCTTCCGCCAACGCATAAACCAGGTTGTCGCCAATGGACGTGCTGTCACCCGGAATTTGTTGGAAAGTTTTAAAAGAATACCCGTCGAAACGGTTCAGGCCGTTGCTGGTTGCGATCCAGAGGAAGCCTTTTTTGTCGCGCAGCGTGGCGTGGACGTCATTGCTGGAAAGTCCGTCGGCTTCCGTATAATTGTCGAAAAGGAATTGGGAAAATTCCTGGGCTTTCGCCGAATGTCCCATCAGGCAGCATAGGCAAAACAGGGTTTGGACGGCGAAGGTGTGTTTTTTCATGGTTGTTCGTTGGTGCAGGGGCGCTTATCGGGGGAGTCCCTACTTCCCAAAAGCAAAGCGAAACCCGGCCAGCAATGCCAGCGATTGATGTGTGCCATCAAAAATCGAATTATCCAGAAAGTAGTTGGTTAGTCCCATGCTGTAACGCGCGTCGAGACTAAAAGAAAGCCCCTCTTCAGTTGCCCACTCAAGGCCAAAGCCTGCAATGGCGCCTGCATCCGATTGCTTAAAGCTATCGGTCAGGTCCTGGTCAGATTGATTTGTATCCGCTGGAACAACCAATTTTTGCGACAGCAGCTTTGCCCAATAAGCCCCGGCGTAAGGGCCGTATCGGAAATTGCCTGCTCCGAAACGGTATTGCACCGTGAGCGGCAAAACCAGATAATGGAATTGTTTTCGGGCATAGCCTTCACTAATCGAAATTCCCTCGTCGTTAACGAAGGTCGTTTTAAACCGGCTGCCCTTTTGCTCAAGGAGGGCTTCCGCCCGAACCACCATCCGATTGCCGGTATGACAAGCCACGTTCAGGCCCAGCGAATAACCCACTTTGGCTTCACTGTCCAGCAGGTCATTCTCCCGAATGCGTTCATTCGAGACATTGGGGCCAAGCAGAAAGCCGGCAGACCAGGAGAGTTGGGCATTCGCCATGAACGGAATGGCCATTGTGCACAGCGCAAGTGCATAAAAGAAGTGTGCGTGACGCATGAGGAAGTTGTTTAGTTTTGCTTTTTGGTAGAACGAAAGGGAATGAGGATATTGGGAGCAATATAGGATTTTAACGTTCCCCGCCCAAACATCTGTTACCGAACCCCTGATTGCCTTTTGCCTCAAAATACCCTGCCTTTGTAAGAAAAAAGCAGATGATTATTGAATTTCCCGATGCGGCCTTGAAACAAACGCCTCAATATGCTACTCCCGGAGCGCTTAAAACAGACTTCGCAGTATGGCTCTATGAACGGGAAGCATTAACCTTAGCTCAGGCCGCCCGGCTATGTGATCAAACCCGCCTGCAATTCCAAAAGACGTTAAAGTCTAAGGGCGTGCATTTGCACTATTCGAGTGAAGATTTAAAGAGGGATGTTCAGAATATGTAGGATAATCAAGAATCACGCCACCTGCGCCACCTCATACCATCTATCCTTAGAAAATATCATTTCAACATCTTTTTTTAGCATATCAACATCAAACCGCCCTTTTACAGGAAGCGTCTTTAATTTTTCTATCCCATTGAGGCAGGCTTCTTCCATTAATTGGATAAGCTCAATTTCGGAAGCATCGAGAGCCTTTTGGTGTTGCCTCTTGCTTACTCATCTTTTGGAGGATGCCGGTTTACTTCAATCAATTCTTTCCTCATGCGAACCAATTCGGGGCGATTGAGTTGCAAAACAACAATTGTAGCCCTGCCAACCGAAGTCAGTCCAAGTATCTTGATAAATGCTGTATCCCATACAAAATGACTTTTCCAGTCTTGTATTCGTGGATTAAAAATCGGGGTTTCAGTTTGAGAAAAAGGATCAATAGCAATCGTTTTGTCATGCTTGCAGCGATTGCAGCCATAACACGCATAAGCCAGATTCTCAAGGTCATCGGTTCCTCCTGCAATTGATGGAATAATGTGATCAATGGTAAAAGGATGTGGCGCAAATACGACTGAAGCTTTGCAATATTCACAACGTCCCCTTGCCCTGTTTTCTACAGTCTTTCGGATTTCAACAGACAATTTAGACTTCGCCATGTTGTAACCCCAATTTATGCAGTGTTTCTTCCATACTCATATTTCGGAGCAACGCCAGTTTTTTAAGCAACCGAATGCGTTGAACGCAGTATTTCTCGTATGTATCGGTGAGCGAAGTTAACTCTGTATATTCTTGCTCTGAAAGTGATGTTTCTTCCATTTTGACATCAAGGTCTTGCAGGCGCTGCCATTTTTCTATTGGAAAACCATAATTGATTTTTTTCAGTAATGCAGCTTCTTGTGGCGATAATGTGTCTGGCTGTTGCTCTGCCCGCAACTTGTTTACTGTAGTAACAAATTTTTCATAATCCTTTGAATCAAGGCGTGTTGCGCCCTTTACAAGATCGGAAAAAGACAACTGCTGACTCATGTTCAAGCGTTTAATTTTGACAAATTTACACTAACCCAGACAATTTAGCAACTGCTGCATATTGAATCAGCCTCCAGGTACAGATCGAAAGTCTGGATCGGTAAAATACAAAAAAAAACCGCAGCGCTTCCGACAGCACTGCGGTTGTAAACTATGATGCATACGTAATTACGTCGAGCGGAATTCTGATCAGTAGCCGAACAGCTCTGTCAGGGAGAGCTCTTTCACTTCGCCGTATTTTTTCAGCATCTCTAAGTTCACTTTGTCCTTTGACGCCACCAAGCAGTAAGTATATGGCTTGCCGGCGATGTTGCTTTGGTGGAACGCCTTCACATCGGCCATCGTCAGTTGGTCCAATTTGCCGTAGATCGCCTTTCGGAGGTCGTAATCCAACCCTTTGCGGCGGGCATCCAAGTAGGCGTAGATCGGACCATCCTGGCTGATGCGCTCGCTTTCGTACGTTTTTTTCATGTTTTGCTTCGACTGATCCAGCACGATGGGTACTTCCGGCATATCGGCGATCAGTTCGTTCATGCCGTTGATGGCGTCTTCCAATTTATCGGCCTGCGTGCCCACGTACGCATTGAAGGTGAAGGGGCGGTCTTTGCGGGCAGGCGTTTGGTAAAACGCAAAAGTGGAATAAGCCAATGCTTTGGACTCGCGGATGGTCTGGAACACAATGGTGCCCATGCCGCCGCCGAAATAGCTGTTGAACAGGTCAACCACCGGCGCCATGGCCGCGTCGTAATTGCCTGCATTGCGCACCCAGTTTAGTTCCGCCTGCACCATATCGTAGTGCGCGAACAAAATCTGGTTTTTATCCTGCGAAATGTACTTGAACGTAGCCGCAGCCGGATAAGCCATTGCTTTTTCCGGAATGCGGTGCTGCATTTTGAGTTGTTTCTGGAGGCTTTCCTGTGTTTCCGGACCGTAGTAGATGATTTGGTGCGGGTATTGGAAAATGCCGTTCAGTACGCTCACCAAATCCGAAGCGGTCAGGTTTTTCAGTTGCTCGTCGGTCAGCCCGCTGTTGAACGGGTTTTTCGAGCCGTACATGCCGTAGCTGCTCAGTGCTGAGCGGATGGCATTGCGGTTTAGCTTCGCATCGGCGCGGGCTTTCATCAGGCGACCTTTGAGGGATTCAAGGGCCGTTTCGTCGGGTTTACAATTCAGGAACAGGTGCTCCACCATTTCCACGGCTTTGCTGAAGTTTTCGCGCAAGCCACTGATGCTGATGGTGGCGGTTTCGTCCTGCACCGAAAAATTGTAGTTGCAGGCGATGTTGTAAAAAGCCTGGCTGATTTGTTCGGCGGTGTATTTATCCGTGCTCAGAAATTGCAGGTATTGCGCTGCCATCCCGAGGCGGCGGTCGTTCCAGTTGCCCATTTCAAAGCGGTAGGAGAGGCGGAACAAGTCGTTTTCCGTGTTTTGCACGTAGAACGTTTCGCACACACCCATTTTGCCCTGCTGGAAAGCTTTTTTGAAGTCAATCCACTCCGGTTGGGTTGCTGTCAAAGGCATGTTGTTCACCTTTTTCGCAAATCCGGATTCCACGTCGCGGTTGAGCGTAATGGGCGTAATGGTCGGTTTATCCACTTTTACGATGGATTTGTCTTCGCCCTGGCGCTTGTACACGACCACGTAGTTGTCGCCGTAGTATTTGTTCGCAAAATCCATCAACTGCTTTTTGGTCACCTTGCTCATGGCGTCAATGAACCCTACCTGACCCGGCCAGCCGTCGCCTTTGGTTTTGATGTAATTGTCCATCAGCGTATTCGCACGGAAATTATTGCTTTCTGCACCCTGCAGGGCGCCGAGCTTATAGTTGGCCGCTGTAGCCTTGATGAGGCTTTCTTCAAACTGGCCTTTGCGCAGCAGGTCCAATTGCGACAGCAACAATTGCTTCACGTCGTCGAGGGTCTGGCCCGCTTTCGGGCTGCCGTTGAGGCGCGCGATGCTGTAGTCCTTGTAAATGGAAATGTTCGAACTGCCGCCCAGCAATTTTTGCTGTTTGTTCAGATTCAGGTCAATGAGTCCCGCTTTGCCGTTCGCCAGGATTTCGTCCACTAAGGTTGCCAACACAGCCGATTGTTCGTCCAAAGCACCCGGCAGGCGGAAACCAATGGCGATGTTTTCGGGCGTCGGGCCGTATACTTCGCGCACGATGGGCGCTGTAATGGGTGCTTCCGGCGCTGCGGTGTATTCCTTTACGTCGGTGTTTTTCATAAAGCCTAAATGCTTTTCAACCAGCCCCACCACGTAGTCGGGATCGAAGTCGCCGGCTAAGATGACGGCCATGTTATTGGGCACGTAGTAGGTATTGTAAAACTTCTGAATTTCGGCCAGCGAAGGGTTTTTCAGGTGTTCAATGGTGCCGATGGTGCTCTGCTGGCCGTAGTTGTGGGTGGGGAACATGGCGTCAGACATGCTGTAGAAAACCTTGCGGCCGTCGTTGTCCAAGGTGCGGTTTTTCTCTTCGTAGACCGCTTCCAATTCCGTGTGAAAAAGTCGCAACACAGGGTGGCGGAACCGCTCCGCCTGCACCGTAAAGAAGCGCTCCAGTGCGTTGGAAGGCACATCCTCTTCGTACACCGTTTCTTCCACCCAGGTGTGGGCGTTGGTACCCTGGGCGCCCATGGCACTCATCATTTTGTCGTATTCATTTGGGATAGCAAACTTGGCTGCCTCCCCCGAAATGCGGTCAATTTCTTTGTAAATGGCTGTACGTTGCTCCGGGTCGGTCGTTTTGTTGTATTTTTCATACAAGGCTTCCACCTGATCCAGCAGCGGTTTTTCTTTTTCCCAGTCCAATGATCCGAAGGTATTGGTGCCTTTGAAGAGCATGTGCTCTAAGTAATGCGCCAGTCCGGTGTGGTTTTTCGGGTCGGTATTGCTGCCCGCGCGCACCGCAATCAGCGTTTGAATGCGCGGTTCCTTTTTATTGACGCTGGTGATGACCTTCAGGCCATTCGGCAACGTGTAGTACCGCGCCTGGAGCGGGTCTCCCGGCACATAACTGTATTTGTATTTGCCGGAAGTGTTGGTTTTCCAGCCTGCATTTTGTGCAAAAGGTGTCTGCGATGCGAATAACAGCAGCGCAACAACCCAGGCAATTGGTGAGTGAACGTACTTTGACATGATGAAATTTAAATTAGATAATGTATTGGTGTTAGAGCATCCATAACGCAATTTTGAGTAATGGTAACAGAAACCCTATGTTTTTAACCATGCTTTCCGCAACGCCAATTGTTGTGGCGTAGCATTTTCGTCGAATGCTAAGTAGTTGTAGCGCACCGTTTCCACTTTTTGCAGGGTTCCTTTCAGGTGGTGGACTTTTTTGCGGCCCTGCTCCCCTTCCCGTTCCACGCTCACTTTGAATTTATCGCCTTCTTTCGCTTTCGCGTAAAGCGCCTGGATGACTTCCTGAAAATTGTCGCTCGTGACGGCTTTCCCATTGATGCGCACGATTTTGTCGTTCATCAGATACCCCAACTGTTTGCCCACAGCGTTCATTTGGGTAATATTGATCACCGTAAGATCGGCCCCAAGCCCGATGCCTCCCAAGCTAAAATTCTTGATTCGCTGCACCGATTCAAAGCGCACGCCAACCGCAGCCAGCACGTTTTCCAGTGGTAACCGCTCTTCTCCGGCCACGTAGCGTTTTAGAAAAGCACCAATTTCGGGGTAGGTCAATTCGGCGATTTTGGGAAACAAATCTTCGTCGCGAAATGGGTTGTCCACCCCGTAAAATTTGGATAAATCGCGCATCAGCTTTTGCAGGTCATATTTCCCGCCGGAAAGCTCCAGCAGTTTGACGTCGAGGCACATCCCGATCAGCGCGCCTTTCTGGTACACGTTGCCAAACTGGCTATGGTGTTCGTCTAACACATTCCGGCTCATTTCCGTGAAAGCCAGCGTGTCGTTGTAATATTGCCGGCTGATGTTGATCTGATTCCGCAGTACCCCCAAATAGTCCTCCTCCGTGGTCATGCCGTATTTCACCTGGGCATGGTGCGCACTATATTCCGTAACGCCTTCGTACAACCACAGGTGCTCCGACATTTTCGGGGCAATGAAGTCAAAATTGTGAATCTCTTCCGCGTGGATGAACAACGGCGTGATGATGTGAAAAAACTCGTGTGCCGCCACGTCTTTGAGTGGTTTAATGACTTGCTCCTTAGGCTGTTCAGGGATAAAATAGACCGAAGCCAGCGAGTGTTCCAATGCTCCCCAACCGCCGGAGAGGCTGGGTTTGTCCGATATGTAAATCAGGAAAGCGTAGCGCCTGACCGGCATTTTACCGCCCAGATACTGGCGCTGCACCTCCAGCAGGGGTTTGAAATGGGTAGCTACATAGTCGGCTTTGATCATTTTGTTCGGTGAATATAGACTAATGAGTACTTCCATGTCGCCAAGTTGCACGGTGGCGGTGTCGGGCTGGCAATACATCATCGGACTGTCGGCCAATTCGTTGTAGGAAGTCAGTTTAAACAAATCGCGCGTTGGCGAGGGGTCGGCATCCGTTAGCGCGGTGCTGCCGTAAAAATCTGCTTCATGCAAAACGGAAACCTCGAAAGGCGCCCGCGTGAGTCCATCAAAATAGCCGAAAAAGCAATGAGTATTGATCAGGTAATTCAGGCGTTCCTCGATGTTGCTGCCCGCCGGCTCGAAGACCGCGTGCCGACCCGCCGCGTCGAAAGAATCCTCCACATCGTAGCGGATGCGGTAGAGTTTTGCAGCATTGGCGACCTGCCAGCGGTTGCTGTCTAAGCGATTCACCGTCAGTGCATTGCCGGCAGCGTCTTCTGCAATCAGGTTGTGAATATAGCGCCCGTAATCGTCTATGGAATAGGTGCCGGGCACTGTTTTGGGAAAGTTGAAATTGAGTTCATTCCGGTCAATAACCGGACAAATTAACTCCACAGAAATGCGGTCGTTGCGCACATTTTTCAGGTCAAGCGTATACTGGTACGTTCCGCTTTGTGCAGTTTGCTGGGCAATGCCCATGCCGATAAAGGCAGGGCATAGCCACAGCGCCAATAGTATTTTTTTCATAGCCGGGTGATTTGTGTGGTTGTGTACAGTGCCACAATCTGAAGCAAAGATGGGGAATTCGGGGAAACGGGGGTATCGCGCTGAAAGGGGGATTTTATAAACCGTTATTACATTTTTGGTATTTGAATGAACAAAATGGCGGTTTTATCATTATTGGAATAATAGCAATACTATTATTTCAAAAAACAATATCTTTACCAACTTTAAAATTTAAACCGAACCGTGGAAAATATGAAAGCAAAGCACCTTTTCAAAGAATTGAAATACGACCTGCCTGCCAGCATTGTCGTCTTTTTTGTCGCGATTCCATTGTGTCTTGGCATTGCCCTGGCATCCGGCGCTCCCTTATTTTCGGGGATCATTGCGGGTATAGTCGGGGGTATTGTGGTGGGTATTGCCAGTGGGTCTCCGCTGGGGGTTAGCGGCCCTGCTGCCGGTCTTGCAGTTATTGTATTCACTTCTGTTGCAGCGCTTGGTTCATGGCCGGCTTTTTTGTTGGCCGTTGTTTTGGCCGGAATACTCCAACTTATCCTGGGCTTTGCCAAAGCAGGGTTTATTGCTTACTTCTTTCCTTCCTCCGTTATCAAAGGCATGTTAACGGGTATCGGTTTGCTCATTATTTTAAAGCAGATACCCCACGCTTTAGGTTGGGATAAAGACGCTTTTGGGGATGAGGCATTTTTTCAGGCCGACGGTGAAAATACATTCTCTGCAATTCTCAGAGCATTCGATGCTTTTACGCCGGGTGCGGTGCTTATTGCAATCATTTCATTAGCCATCCTTATTTTGTGGGATAAAGTGCTGACCAAAAAGCACCGTATCTTTCAATTGCTGCAAGGCCCGATTGTTGTGGTCATTTTGGGCATTGTGATGAATTCCCTGTTCCAATCAGGCGTCCTGAATTTTACTTTGGCGGAAGACCAGGTTGTGAGACTTCCGGTTTCAAGTAATTTATGGGAGTTCTTCGGCCAGTTCACCCTGCCTGATTTTTCCGCAATCACAAACCCCGAAGTCTGGAAAGTGGCGCTTGTCCTGGCCATTGTGGCAAGTTTGGAAACGCTGCTGAGCGTAGAAGCGACCGATAAATTGGATCCGTACAAAAGGGTAACGCCAACCAACCGCGAGTTGAAAGCGCAGGGATTGGGCAATGTAGTTTCCGGTTTAATTGGCGGCTTGCCCCTTACCCAAGTCATTGTGCGCAGTTCGGCAAACATTTCCTTTGGCGGTAAAACCAAAATGTCCGCCATCCTGCACGGCATCTTTTTGCTAATCAGTGCGATCACCATTGCCGGGGTATTGAACATGATTCCGCTGGCCAGTTTAGCAGCCATTTTGATTATGGTGGGTTATAAATTGGCCAAACCTTCTCTGTTTAAACAGATGTACAAATTGGGCTGGGAGCAATTCGTTCCTTTTGTGGTAACGGTAGCGGCTATTTTGGCAACCGATTTGCTGAAAGGCATTACCGTAGGGATGATCCTCGGTGGTTTTTATGCCCTGCGCCACAGCTATCGCAATGCTTATTACATGAAAGATACCGTCACCTCAGAAGAGGGGCATGAAGTGCACCACCTCGTTTTGGCGGAAGAAGTCGCGTTTTTTAATAAAGCAAGCATCATCCAGGCGTTGGAGGCCATTCCTGAAAATTCCAAGGTGATTATTGATTGTAAGAATTCAAAATCCATTGACTACGACGTCGTGGAATTGATCCAGAATTACAAAAGCAGCGCCAAGCTGAAAAACATCACGGTGGAAACCGTTAATTTTATAGAACCGGCGTATTAGCGGGGGGCTTATGACAGCCTCCGGGAACCCTTATGTCACGGAGTTGCAGAGTAACATGAGAGTCATGCGAATCAGGGTCTATTTTGATGTTTTTGAGCACCAGAAACATGAGACATCCCGAATTTTTGGTTCAGAGCTTGCACCGTAAAACGGGGTGCAGCGCACCAATAATCTTTGTAGACCACGGGAATAAGGGGTAGGAGGTGCAGCGCACCGTAATCTTGAAATGCCATGACAAACGTTGTTTCAGTGCGCTGCACCTAAATCAACATTTCTACTCAACGACTACAAAGATTCGGGTGCGCTGCACCTAGTGAGAATCAAAAGTATACGAGATATTGCATGATTGTTCAAAATTTGGGATGTCTCATGTTAGTATAGCCTTCTGGAACTCAATTATGTCATGAAGTCTCGCAGAGTATAGGGAGTTTCACGGAGTTAAGCACCTCCACGAGACTCCCTTACTCTCCGTGTAAATTAGAATATAGGGTACATGTGCTGCCTCCTCTCTCTTTCAGAGAGGCTTTAGCCGCTCGCGCCGAGGCTCCAGCCTCACGTGTCCTATTCCATGGGCTCTGCTCATGCCTCATCACATCACCCACCGATACGTAAACTTCACCAAAAAGATATTATCCGGTTTCTGCTGCCCGTCGAAGACATTGCCGAACAAGCTGTGGTGCAACG
>Ga0056914_10000547_pt1 | contig 32125 bp, 18 predicted proteins | sample TNRBio252014_DNA_FD_55168 | JGI IMG/M metagenome (GOLD analysis project Ga0056914, IMG submission 55168) | Wastewater treatment Type I Accumulibacter community from EBPR Bioreactor in Madison, WI, USA - TNR Reactor_6/25/2014_ DNA | ecosystem: Engineered > Bioreactor > EBPR > Anaerobic-Aerobic >...
GAGAACAAAACTACAACTGAGTTGTATGCAGTAGAGAAAGTGGAGGTTTCAGATTTAGATATTTGGGAAAATTATTTTTCCCGGAAGGGAGATTTAACAAGACTGGAACGACTGGCTACATACCTGAATTCCTCCCATTCCGAACCTTCCTTCACTATATCAGAACAAGGATCGTCTCCCAACTTTCCAATCATTCCCTCACCCAATTCAATAGAGAACTATGATGCTATTCGAATAATCAAGGAATCTATCACATTTTTATATAAAGAAGGATTGGTAGAGCAGTGGACAAAACAACAAAAATCTTTAACTACATCATCAAGAAGAATAGATTGATACAAGAATTTAATTTCACCACAATCAACAATAGATAGTTATGTCCGGAAGGATTTTCACAGTAAACAAAAGTAGCGAGATTGAGCTTAAGATAGTCTTAATGACTATTATCTTATTCTTTAGTCATAACACAGATGTATTTGGTACAATCCGCTATGTGAAAGCAGGAAACCCCACACCACAGCCGCCCTACACATCCTGGGCAACCGCTTCCGACAGCATTCAAAAGTGTGTTAATGTCAGCCAAAGGGGAGACACTATCTATGTCGGAGCAGGGGAATACAAGGAATTTCTGCATGGAATACCACCCCAAGTCACGATAATTGGTGAGAATATGGAGACAACCATTCTTGATTGTCGTGGGATGATTCGCCCGCATTATGTGTTTCACTTTGCAATAGATGTATCCGATTCTTTATCTGTATCCAATTTTACTCTTATGGGGAATGCAACCGAAGAGAATGATTCCTTGATACAAACAGCATTCGGGGACACATCTTTCGTGGTATACGCGTCCGGGGTTCTGATCGCTAACTGCAAATTGGTCAATTTTGGGAGTGGAGTATACATTCCTAAAGGGATAATCAGAGACAATATAATGCTTAATGTACATACATTTCTTTATGCAGGTTTCGACAGCCATGGGATCGATACGATTTATCTTCAAAATAATCTGCTTGTTCACCCACTATACTCAATGCACCATTTTATTGATAATGGATTGTATTATCCCCGAATCTTTGTGCGAAATAACATATTTACAAAACCATATGTTTCCTCAGATTTTTACAATCAACTTTACACTTCAGCGTTTACAATTGATCCCCGGGTTGAATTCTCAAATAATCTGTTCTATACAAAATCCTACAACTCGGATGATAACCCGTTCGTCAGCGGATCCGGCACTATGACTTTCTTCAACAATGTTTTTTGCATTTCTGAGGGACCAAACAGGGAGTATCGGAAGGACTTTATGACAAGTTCCGGTAATGTAACATTTACCAACAATGTGGTTTACGGGTTTGACAAAGGGATTTGGAACAGCTCCCCGAATCTGAAAATGAATAATAATTGCTTTTGGAATGTGAGAGTCCCGTTAAGCGGAACTCAACCCCCACTGATAAACAGTGAAAACCTCTATGTTGATCCGATGTTCGTGAAGGACTATGGTGATTTTCCTGATGTGGATTTTCATCTTCAGATGTACTCCCCGCTAATAGATGCAGGTGATTCGTCGATACTTGACAGAGACGGTAGTCGTAGCGATATCGGACTGTATGGCGGTCCTTACGGTTTGAGTTATACATATCAGGATTATGCCCCTCGTGTACCGGGAAGAGTTAAATTAAGCCAGGTAAACACACCCGGGGTTTATGAGTTATCCTGGAGACCAAATACAGAAGCTGACTTCAACAGGTATGAGGTTTATGCAGATAGTGTAAGGGGCTTCATTCCGGATACAACACATTTAATATGGAACGGAATTGACACACTCATAAACTATGTGCACAAGAAACCATACAATCAACCTGTCTTTTTTAAGATAAGGGCGATTGACAATCAGAATCTGAAGAGTGATCCGAGTGAGGAGACCGGGATAGTACCTGTATCAGTTGAGGAGGGAAACATTGATGAGCAGGATTATCATTTGTATCAGAATTACCCAAATCCGTTTAACGGAAATACAGTGATAGAGTACAAATTAAAAACGAGATCAAAAGTAAGACTTGACATATATAACTCGAATGGAGAACTTATTAAGAACCTGATCGACAAAGAGCAGGATGCAGGATTTTATACGGTTACACTCAATGCCGAAGATATTCTGGCAAGTTCTGCCAACGGTCCACTATCGAGTGGAGTTTATATCTACAGAATCAATGTAGTTGAAAGTGAGAGGAACATCCCTGTGTATATTCAGAGTCGAAAGATGGTCTATTTGAAGTGAGAAACCAGAGAGACTCGAGTACTCGAGTACTCGAGTACTCAAGTTTCTCAAGTACTCAAATCACTTCAACAACATAAGTTTTGTTGATTTAATATTTACCGGTCCGGGTTCAGAGACAAATTTAATGACAGCGATATAGACTCCACTGGAGGCGTTGATCTCACCAAAATTTAAGTCTTTGTTATACCTTCCTGATTGAACATTTCCTTCAAAAACTGTTTTTAGTTGTCTGCCATCAGCAGTAAATACATCTATTTTCAGATAACCGTCAGATGGGATGGAGTATTCAATTGTTGTTGAAGGATTAAAAGGATTTGGATAGTTGGATATCATCAGTTCACTTACAGGTATCTGACTCTCATCATTAACTGTGGTAAAGAGGTTGATTGCAGAGTTCATCCATAACAATCTTCCATTTATCCAGTTTTTGAGGTAAGTAATTTCGTTGGCATAACTGTTGCCGATGTAATAATTGGGCCAGACATATTGATTTAGAATGGGCCATCTCTGGAAGTTTCTGATTTGACTTTCGTTAAGGTATGTGACAAGCGAATCTATTTTTGCAAAAATTCTGTCTTTATTTAATGCACCGGTTTTTAATTCCGCCCATCTCTCTTTTACTTTTGATTTAAATCTTTGAGATTCAAATAGTTTTTTCCACCAGAATGGAACCTGAAACTGGTCGCCACCATTTAGAAAAGAAGGTTCACTTGTGAGATATTGCAGCTCCCAACCATTTTGAAGCCAGCCATCGTAATAGTTTGCATTTCCAAGTGCGATATTAAAGTCCCAGACGGGTCCCATTACAAGTTTTGGATTTTTACTGTCGCGGTCTTTATACATAAAACTGCTCAGACGGTATCCGTCAACATTTTTTGCAACTTCATTGATCAGGAAAAAATCTACAAAAGACATTTCATCAGTAATTTTGGGATATCCCGTTGCTGTGTCTTCAAAAGTTGGCGAATTCATCACTGATTCAAAATTGGTAATAAACGATTTAATATAATTCACTTGTTGGGGAACAATATCTGCAGGTTTTGGGATGTGAAATTGATATTTTGTTGGGAACGGGCAACCGGCGAATGGGGGATAAGTTGAAGTCCACCAGCCATTGTCCTCGCCATCAAGTTTGTCCACTTTGATTATGTAACCTCCGGTCAGGTTATCACCGTCGATATCGTCGGGATCAAGTCCTTTAATATTTACTCTGCCTTTATCCTGCTTTATTTTTTCCATCAATACATAAGTGCCCACATACTCATTATTTAATACAAACTCAAAATATCTTGTGCGTGAAGCATATCTACCTGTGTTGTTTGCCATATCATAAACAAGTACATCACGCATCATGGTTTTATCGTTGTATTCAGCGTTAAAAACCCAGTCATTTTCTGAAGGCATCCCCAAAAGCATAACATTCAGGTTTTCACCGGTGGAATCTCGAGTCTCGATTGCGTATGGCTTTTTGGGAAATTGTTGTGAAGAGGAGCCCCTGAATTCGATTCCGATTTTACCGTTGTAGTGATTAAACGGGTCTGAAAGATTGTTACGGATTCCTTCACCATTGTAAATTACACCCATATCTGCTGGAATTTTTTCGTCGTCAACTATCACCCCTCCGTTTGTGTTTATTACAATAATCGGGAGATTTGAGGAGGTGAATTGTGGAAGGATTTCGTGGGTAAACAACAAAAGAAATGTTGTAAAAATTAAGGTTTTCAATTTAATAACTTTCAGTTTTCAAAAATGCAAAGATCAATGTGGTAAAATAATTATAAAAAATTTAATTTATATAACGGTTAGGAGTGGAATTTATAAAAAGACTAAAGAATCTGAAAATTTAATTTGCTAATTTCCGCCACAATAGTTATTTTTATGTAGATTAAATCTAAATAGTTTGAAAAAATTGAAAAACAACCAGGCAACCGAACTTTTCCGTGACTTTCTTAAAAGAGGAAGTAACAGAATAACTCCGGAAAGATTTGAAGTACTCGAAGCCGCTCTCGAATTTGATGGACATTTCTCAGCAGATGAATTATTCATCTCGATGAAGAACAATCATTCCCGTGTTTCGCGGGCGACGGTTTACAACACCCTTGAACTCCTCTGTCAAGCGGAGCTTCTATCTCTCCGTAACTTCTCGAACAAAGTTAACTACTACGAAAGCAATTTTAAAAGACAAAACCATTTTCATTTGGTTTGTATCGATTGTGGCAGGATAGTTGAATTCAGTGATTCCAGAGTGGAGGAAATCTCAAAAGAGATAGGTGACAATCTTGGTTTTAAGACTTCAAGTTATTCATACAACATTTTTGCACGGTGTGAACAGAAACCGGAATGCCCTTATTTTCATGGAAAAACGAACACTTGATAACGCCAAAAAAGGCAGATATATTACAATACTTGGCTTACCACAAGGTATGGTTAAAGTACAGATGATTAGATTGGGAATTTCGGAAGGTGACAGAATATTTTGCCTCGAGAGATTGCCGGGTGGAACGGTTGTTATACAAAAAAACAGGCAAGAGATAGCGATGGGCTATGAACTTGCCCGTCAGATACTAATTTCAGAAGACCTTTGATATGAGAACAGAAGCAACGGGCATTAAAGTTGACCCGAAAAACTTATTACAAAATCCTGTGCAAGGCAGCACTCTAATTGAGAGAAAAAGGGTTGTACTTGTCGGGAATCCTAATGTCGGCAAATCATGTGTATTCAATTATCTGAGTGGTGCTTATGTGGATGTTTCGAATTTCCCCGGAACAACCGTTGCACTCAGTTCAGGTAATTATAAAGAATACGAAATAATAGATACACCCGGAATCTACGGGGTTTCTTCATTTAATGATGAAGAGCGAGTAGCCCGGGATGTCATTATCGAGGCTGACATTATTATCAATGTGGTGAATTCACTCCATCTCGAGCGGGATTTGTTTCTAACAAAACAACTGATCGAAATGGGTAAAAAAGTAACTATTGTGTTGAATTTTACCGATGAAGTGAAAAGAAAAAAGATTAAAATTGATTCTGCAAGACTTTCAGCACTTTTTGGTGTAGAGGTTATTGAGACATCCGCTGTAAATAAATCGGGATTTGAAAAATTACCTGAAGCGATCAAAAAAGCAAGGACCGGATTTGTCTCCGGTGAAATTACCGGTCGTTTAAATCAGCACATCATCAACAATCACGGCAGAGGGCTTGCCCTTCTCGTGGCAGAGGGTGATGAAGAAGTCTCTGCAAAATATGGATTTGAGTGTGGGTCGGCAGATGACAGAGAAGCCATTTATATTGAAAGAAGAAAAACAGTTAATGAGATTATAGCTGAAGTTGAGTATGAAGACTCATCCAAAGGGAGATTTTTTAATCTTTTAGGCAGTTTGTCTCTTAATCCCGTAACAGGACTTCCAATTCTTGCAGTTGTTTTGGTGATTCTTTATTATCTGATTGGTGATGTGGTTGCCCAACAGGTAGTTGGATATACTGAGGATGTACTCGGGAAACAATATTTTGAATTCTACACCAAAAGTTTTGTGAGTGAAGTTTCTGCAGTTGACATAAATGTAACTGAACTTGATGCAGAGGGTAATACGGGTGGAAGCAGAGAATTCAGCTTTAAAGAGGGATTCAGATACGACCCTATGTTAAAGGAAAGTTTTGACAAAGCTGTTTCCAATAAAGATACTCAAGTTGATTTTAACTTTAAAAATCCCATTGTAAAACTGTTTTTTGGTGAATTTGGGGTTTTCAGCATGACGATTACCTATCTGTTGTTCCTTTTGCTTCCTCTTGTAATGGCATTTTATCTGGTGATGGCAATACTTGAAGATTCGGGTTATTTACCGAGGTTAGCCACTATGATGGACAGGTCACTTTCCCGCGTGGGATTAAACGGAAGGGCAGTGATCCCCATTCTGCTTGGTTTTGGCTGTGTTACAATGGCAACCATAACCACAAGAATACTTGGAAGCGAACGGGAAAAAACAATTGCAACCGCCATACTTCAGTTTGTTATCCCTTGCTCGGCTCAGCTTGCTGTAATTGCCGTTCTCGCGGCTACTGCAGGTCCACAAGCCATGCTCGTTTACGCTGCGGTAATAGTCACCATGATGATAACAGTTTCGACAGTTTTACACAAAATACTACCCGGTCAAAGCACTCCACTCCTGATTGATCTTCCAATGATGAGAATCCCAAGAATTGATAACATTCTTAAAAAAACCTGGCACCGTTCTATTGGTTTTATGAAAGAAGCATCGGTATGGTTTTTTATCGGAGCACTTGGAGTAGGATTAATGGAAATTACCGGATTACTTAAAGTATTTACTGATTTTCTGACTCCAATTACTGTAAACTGGTTAAAACTTCCGGCAGAGGCTTCAGTCGCATTTGTAATGGGAACAGTAAGAAGAGATTTTGGAGCAGCCGGGTTGTTTAATCTGGCACTTACTCCGATGCAAGTTGCTGTTTCCCTAATAGTAATCACTCTTTTTGTCCCCTGTATTGCATCATTTATGGTGATGTTAAAGGAAAGAGGCTGGAAAGAAGGATTTACAATCTGGGTAAGTGCATGGGTGATTGCATTTTTGGTTGGTGGACTTACAGCACTTGTGGTAATATAACGGAACGAACAAACTGATGGTAAAAACCGAATACCCGATTTATTGGGAAAAAGAAGATTTCAGCATTAAAATATTTTGCTCCATTCCGGCGATAGCCACCGGAATTTTGCTCAGGGCAGGGGATTCCAAATTTGTAATTGACCCCGGTGACGGTATCCTTAGAGACCTTAATGATGAACTTCACCCCGATGAGATTCTTTCAATTACAGATGTATTTATTACTCATGGTCACCACGATCATGTCGGTGGGGTTTGGTCACTTCTTACCTATCTAAGAGTGATGAGAAAACGGACCGACCTGAATTTATATTATCCTGAAGGCTGTGTTGAGATAGAGAGTATCTATAATGCATTCAGAACAGTATATTCCAAAAGTACTTCCTATCAAATCAATCTTAAAAAGATAATGGACTATAATCGTTTTACCCGGAGGGGTGTGACGATTAATCCGTTTCCTGTATGTCACAGTGAATTTATAAACGAAGGGAATGAAACCCGTCTCGTCCCTGCGCTGGGTTACAAATTTGGTTACAATGGTAAAAAGATTTGTTACGGAGGCGATACTGCTTTTTGTCCCGAGTTGTTAAAACACGCAAAAGGTGCTGATCTTGCAATACTTGAAGCAGGAGAAGAAGAAGAATCGGGAGACGGAATGCACATGTCGATGGAAGAAGCCGAGATGATAGGGAACTCGGCAAAAGAATTTTTCCTTGTACATGTTCCACAATAGTTATAATCTCAATTTATTAAAATTTTTCACAAAAAAGGTTTGTTGATGAAGAGTGTTTTTTCTTATATGCTGGTTGTAATTTTGTTTTTATTGGTAGATTCAAATGCACAGAGTGCTACTGAGATGACATTTGAAGGTGAAAAACATCTTAAAAATATTAAGATGCTCACAAATGGAGGGGAAAATGCCGAGGCATATCTTTCATTTGACCAGAAAAAACTGATCTTGCAGGCAAAAATTGACGGTTTGGAATGTGATCAGATATTCACAATGAATATTGATGGCACTGATAAAAAAATGGTATCAACCGGTAAAGGAAGAACAACATGTTCCTATTTTATGCCCGGAGATAATAAGATTATCTATGCCTCCACTCATTTGAGTGGTGACAAATGTCCCCCAAATCCTGATTTTTCAAAAGGTTATGTTTGGAAATTATACGATGAATTTGAAATATTTATTGCAGATGCGAATGGTGAAAACATAGTTCAGGTGACTGATAATGATTCGTATGATGCTGAAGCCACTGTTTCACCAAAGGGAGATAAAATTGTATTTACCTCTCTCAGAGATGGTGATCCTGAGTTGTATCTTATGGATATTGATGGAAGTAATCAGGAAAGAATAACTTTCGAAAAAGGTTACGATGGCGGGGCTTTCTTTTCACAGGATGGATCCAAACTTGTTTACAGAGCAAGCAGACCGGTCTCCGAAAAGGAACTTCAGGATTATGATGAACTGGTAAAGGAGAGACTTGTTCGCCCGGGGATTCTCGAAATTCATGTAATGGATATTGCAACAAAAAAGGTTACAAAAGTAACCAATTTTGGAAAGGCAAGTTTTGCACCATTTATGCATCCAAGTGGTAACAAAATCATTTTTTGTTCAAATGTGAACAGCAAAGATCCCAGAAATTTTGATCTTTATCTTATCAATTCCGATGGAACAGGTCTTGAGCAAATAACTTTTAACGAGACATTTGATGGCTTCCCGATGTTCACAGCAGACGGAAAACATCTCGTTTTTGCTTCAAACAGATTTAATAAAGAGCGTGGCGACACCAATGTATTTATTGCAGAATGGGTTGACTAAAAAGTGAATATGGCTACAAAGAAAGTAACTCTTTTCTTTTTACTTCTGCTGTTTGTTACAGCAGTATATCCGCAGGATTCGGTATCCCTTAAATTCTTTTCTCCGAAGATTCCTTTTAACAAATTGGATAAAGCGGGTAGCGACAAATCGATAATTTACAACAAAATTTTTATTTATACCCCAAAAGAGTATAAAAAAAATAGAGTTAGTTATCCTCTTGTTTATCTGCTTCACGGGTGGGCAGGTTCATCTTATGACTGGAAAAACAACTTCGATATCCAAAAACTTGCTGACAAACATAAAATGATCATTGTTCTGCCTGATGGCTACTATGATTCATGGTATGGCGACAATATCAACAAAAAGGAACTCCAATATGAAAGTGCATTCTTTAAGAGGATTGTTCCATATGTGGAGACCAAATACAGAGTGGATCCCAAAAATGTTTTTATAACAGGCTTAAGTATGGGTGGACATGGAGCCATCAGTTTTTATCTAAAACACAACAAACACTTTAAAGCTGCCGGTTCGATGAGTGGTATCCTGGATATCTCTCTGTTTAAGGATAAATGGGGGATAAAAAAGAAGTTTGGGGACTACAAAAAGAATAAAAAATATTGGGACAAAAATTCATCTGTTCAGCTTCTAAAATCTTTTAAAGGTGCCAGAACAAATCTAAAAATGTTTGTTACCTGCGGTGATAAGGATTTTGCATACAAGGCAAATTCAATGTTTTGGTCAGCAGCAGCAAATCTCAAGATTCCGATGATAAGTGTTAAAGATAAGGGGGATCACAACTGGGAATACTGGACTTCACATATCGATTCTCAAATGTTGTTTTTTAATCTCATCGCTCAAAACAACAGTATCGAACAGATTAAAAAGATTATGAAATTGTAGAGAACTGACTGTAAACTCTCAATAACTTTAGATTATCGAGGGGTATTTATTGGTTGCATCAAACAGGTTTTAAGGGGACGCGGATACACGCAAGTTTTACAGAGTTCCGCGGAAGAGGGGATTTAACCACCTCTTCCCGGAAAAATTTCTATCCTTATGTCCTCTTATTTAAACTCCGCTTTACGGATAATACAACCTTGAACCCGGACCCAATGGTAAATCCAAACTCACCCAACCGACCAATACAAGTGACCAAATGATGAAAAAGACTATTGTAAAGGGGATCATTGTTGATATAAGGGTACCCAAACCGGCATTCTTATCATATCTCTGAATCATCGCAATAATTAAAGCAAAATATGACATCATGGGTGAAATCACATTGGATACGCTGTCTCCAACCCTGTATGCTACCTGAGTAAATTCCGGAGAATATCCGAGTAACATAAACATGGGAATAAACACCGGCGCCATTATTGCCCACTTTGCAGAGGCAGAGCCCATAAAAAGATTTAGTAGTGCGGTAAGTACAACAAAACTGATCATTAGAGGTATCTCACCAAGGTCTAATGATTTTAATAGTGTGGAACCTTCCACAGCTATAATCAGACCAAGATTTGATTTGTTAAAATAGGCGACAAACTGTGCTGCGAAAAAAACCAGTACCATATAGGAGCCAAGGGTTTCCATCGCTTTGCCCATCCCTTTCATAACATCCGAGTCACTTCTTATTGTCTTTGCACCAATTCCATAAGCAATTCCTGCAAGTGCACCGCCAAAAAAGATGATACTTACAATTCCTGACATAAAGGGCGATTTTAGAATGTCGTTGGTTTTTGGGTCCCTGAGAAATCCATTTTCAGGGATTAATCCGGCGAGAATTACAGCAACGATAACAAAAGAAGTGACCAGGGCATAAAGAAGACCTTTTTTCTCCGGATCGGAAAGAGGTTTAAGTTCTTCAGGTTTTTCCGAACCTGTGTAAGCTCCCAAGCGGGGAGACACTATTTTTTCGGTGACCCAGGTGCCTGCGCCAGCAATCAGAAATGTTGAAAAAGCCATAAAATAGTAGTTGGCTGCCGGATTAACCATATAGGTTTTATCGATGATATGGGCAGCTTCCTGTGAAAGACCTGCAAGAAGAGGGTCGATTGTTCCGAGCAAGAGATTTGCACTGTAGCCCCCGGAAACCCCGGCAAACGCAGCCGCAATACCAAGAATTGGATGCCTTCCTACTGCAAGGAAGATAATTGCCGCAAGAGGAATCAATAGGACATAACCAACCTCACTGGCAGCATTTGACATAACTCCCGAAAACACGATAACAAAGGTGAGAATCTTCTTTGGGGCTTTAAGCACTATGAGTCTAAGCGCCGTGCCCATAAGCCCGCTTCCTTCGGCAACACCTATTCCAAGCAGTGCAACGAGCACAGTACCAAGTGGGGCAAAAGAAGTAAAATTCACCACAAGGGAGGTAAGAATATAATGAATACCGTCAATTGAAAAGAGGTTCACTGGCTTTATCATTTCATCCTTTGCAGGATGTTGAACTTCTATTCCAGCCCACGAGGCGACACCGGATGCAGCAACGATTAATACTGCGAAGATAAAAAAGAGGGTTGCCGGGTGTGGAAGTAGATTGCCTCCTTTTTCAATGATGTTTAAGAATTTATCCCAAACGCTACCAACAGAGTTATTTTTTGCCATACTACTCCTATTCTTTAAATGAACTGTGCATACATATTATAATGCAAAGTTACAGCTTAAAGTTCATTTAAGGCGGAGTTATTTTACATGGGCAGGCAATGTAAATGAGATGGTTGTACCCAGGTTTGGTTCACTCTCAACTCTGATTTTACCACCCTGGATTTCAACAAAATCCCTGGAGAGTAACAAGCCCATGCCCGTGCCCTGTTCATTGTTGGTTCCTTCAGATGATACAATTGATTCAATCTTAAAAAGTTTACCAAGATTATCTGCAGAGATACCAACACCGTTATCTGTAACCGAGATTTCGATCAGGTCCCCCAAATCATTGGCTGTTACTTTAACTTCACCGGCATAGTTTGTGAATTTTACAGCATTCGAAATCAGATTTCTCAGGATCATCTCAAGCATGTTTTTATCGCAAACTGCAGTGAAAGATGGGTCCACTTCGTTAAAAAGAGAAATATTCTTTTTTAGAGCGTTAGTTTCACTGAGGAAAAGGACCTCCTGAACAGTCTGTCTTAAATTACGAGGTTTTGGATCAAAATCAATTCTCCCTGACTGAACTCTCGTCCAGAGGAGCAAATTATCGATTAAAGAATAAATAACCTTGGCTGATTCAAAAATACCGGAGGAGAATTCCCTCATTTCATCTTTTGTGAGATCATTGAGATAATTCACAAGCATTTCGGAGAGACCAAGCAACCCGGTGAAAGGGGATTTTAAGTCGTGTGCGAGAATGGAAAGAAATTTATCTTTTGACAAATTGGCATCTTTTAATTCTTTCTCTGATCTTCTAAGCGCATCCTCAACCAGCTTAAGTGTGGTTATATCCTGATTACTTGCTCTTCTGCCATAATTGATACCATCTTTGTCGATGATGGCAAGAGATTTGTGAGCAATCCATCTAATTTCTCCATTTTTTGTTACAATCCGGAAAACCCTTACAAGCGGATCTTTCGATTGTAATCCGCTTTCAAGATCACCCCAAATTTTGTCTCTGTCTTCCGGGTGGATAATTCTTCTCAAAAGTGAAGGATCATTTTCAAAATCAGCAGCATCATAACCTGTAATTCTTTTTGCAGAAGGGGAGACATAGTTAAAAGTGTTTTTAGTGGTCAACCAATATTCAAAATCGTAAGAGAAATCAGCGAGCATCTGAAATTTTGCTTCACTTGCTTTCAGTTCACGGTGCTGTTTAACAAGGGTGAGGTGAGCAATGATTCTTGCGTTCAGTTCATCGAAGTTAATTGGTTTAGTGACATAATCAACACCGCCGGCATCAAATCCTTTAACTTTGTCAACCGTGTCAGTGAGGGCAGTTAAAAAGATAATCGGAATATCTTCGGTCTGTTCCATTTGTTTCACTATACGACAAACTTCAAAACCATCGAGCCCGGGCATCTTGATATCAAGAAGAATCAGGTCGGGCATATAATTATTTAATAATTCCAGAGCTTCATTACCTGAAGAAGCCTGAGAAATTTCAAAACCAGCTTGAGTAAGTCTGATTAAAAGATATTTAAGATTAGTTGCATCGTCATCAACAACTAAAATTTTTGAACCTATATGGTTGTAATGTGTCACAATATACCGGGCAAATTTGTTGGTGTTTAATATTTGCAAAACATAAGTTAAATTGCTCTTAAAATTAATAAAATTTTTAACAAAAACGCAGACAAAACAATTAAAATTTTTGCAGTCATCCCCGTAGTCGATGATCATTTATCACTAAAAATTCTTCTCGACAATCTTCTAACATCAAGCAATAAAAATCATTTAACCGGAGTGGTGGTTGTCTCGGGTACAAAGTGCAGAGAAATTGAATGGGTTGTCAATAACGCACAGTCTGACGATTTTCATCTTGTTTTGTTGCAAAATCCTGACCGCTACACTCCTCATGCACTGAATATCGGGATAAAACATGCCATGGAAAAGGGAGCTGAAATAATTCAGATGCTCGGTGCCCACAGCTACCTGAATATCGATTATTTTGCAAATCTTGCAAAAATTGTAGATAATTATGAAGATGTTTCGATTTTTTCGCCTTGTTATGAATTTTTTCCTGCCGAAAACATTTTGGAGAGGTCGATCCAGCTTTTTCATCTCTCGAGGTTGGGGAGAAACTGGCAGAGGATCTATCGTCCAACCAAACCTGTTCCCGGATTTGGGAGCGGTGCATTTGCAATAAGGAGTTCGATAATAGCAAAAACAGGCTATTTTGACGAAAAATTTATCAGGAACCAGGATAACGAATTTTTTAGCAGAGCTCGCCGAATGGGGTTTAAAGGTATGGCATTTCCTGAATTAAAATATTATTATAAAACAAGAAATTCAATCAAAAAGCTACGAGAACAAAATTTTGATTACGGAAGGTTTTTTGCTCTCGACCCGTTTAGCCATAGCTTAAAACAAGCTGCTCCTGTGATGTTCTATTCTTTTCTCTTACTGCTTGCGGTTGTCACAGCAATTTTCTATTTTGCTGAGATGCCAAAATATGGACTGTTAACAAATGGCTTGTTTATGCTAACAATGGGGATATATCTTGCAGCTATTATGGTGGAGAGTTTCAGAAGATTTATGAAAGATGGTGCTGCTGCACTTAATCTTCCGTCGATTCTGATAATGATGCATCTCTATTATGCGATGGGGAGTTTTTCAGGATTTTTGTTTGGTCAAAAAAAGCGCGGTGATAATAAAAAAGAATAATCATAAAACAGATCCAAAAAGGAAGATCAACCATCAGCCAGCCGTGGGTGAGTAATCCAATTGATTCAAAAAATCCTCTTGCAAACAACCCGATTCCAACAGATAATGCCCCTGTAACAAGGATAAAACCATTCCAATCGACTGATCTCATTTTCGTTGCAACCTTGCTTCCAAAATAGATAAACAACCCCGGAAGCCATAATGCTGTGATAAACCCCGGAATTCCCAACTCGGTTGTCCTGAAAATGAAAAAATTGTGTGAGAGTCCTGTGTCTCCTGCATCGGTGTATAACTTTTTTATCATAAATTCGGCATAAGAACCTGATGGTGCTGTAATATATTTAAAGAAGAAGTCTTTAAATTGATCGGGACCTGCACCAAAAAAGGGATTTGCTTTGATAGTTTCCCACGACATTGTCCAAAGGTGATCTCTTATATTGAGGAATTTTTCGAATCTCAGAAAAAAGGAGAAAAATTCGTTTACCGGTGGAATAAAAAGCACTGCCAGAATAAAAACTGTTATTGAGAGGATAAATTTTAACCTCAAATTTGGATAGACAATCAGAATAAAAGTGGCAGAACCGAGAACAAAAGTCAGTAGTGCCGCACGGGAATTTGTTAAGACAAGTCCAACAAACAGGAAGAAAAATAAAAATACCGTAAATAATTTAGAGAACGCAGATTTTTTGTTTTTCATGAAAAACGAAAAAAACAGTGCGAGAAGTGCAACCGCAATAGTACCCCCTGCCACATTGATATTGGCGAATATTCCCGTCACCCTGATTGGAGCTTCAGAAGCAAGCAGAACAATTAATCCCTGTGTAATCAGATTGTATAAAACACCTGAAGATGTTACAAATCCTGCAAGAATCACAGTAGAAACGAGGATTATCATCTCCTTAAAACCGGTAATATTTTTATAAATAAGAAATACAAATCCAAAGAAAATAAATTGTCTTCCCGTTGCCGAAAGACCTTTGACCGGATTTCCTGAAAAGATGGAGGAGAATAAAAGAGAAAGAACCGTGAAAATAACAAAATATATTAATGCCGGTGGCAGCCCTGCTTGTTCCTTCTCACGAATATAATTTGAATAGGCAAACCATGAAAGTGACGCTGCTGCCCAGGCGATTATACCAAATCTTAGAACAACATTCAAGTCACTGCTCGTCAGGATTAAAAGGCTGATCGTCACGAAGAGATTGAGATCGTAACCACCTGCTTTTAACAAGAGATAATAGACAAAAACTCCAAGTAAAAGTGGAATAGCCACCTGGGGAAGGAATGCCGATCCGATTGCCAGAAACGCAAGGATCCCTGCAAAAGCAAGGTCAGAGTTTTTTATTTCAGTTAGACGAGTGAAAAACAGTTAAAACTTCCGATATATTTATGAGATTTGGATTTTAAATTTAACAATAACGGGAGAATTAATTCCGTTGGAGGACATCTATTTTCACTTCAACAACACCGTCATTTATCATCCCGATCGACTTGGCGGCAATATATGACAAATCTATCTCTCTGTTGTTTCCAAAGGGACCACGGTCATTTATTTTAACGACCACACTTAAACCATTTTTCAGGTTGGTAACTTTTACGAGGGTGTTAAAGGGGAGATCTTTGTGTGCCGCAGTGAATTTATTTTTTTTATAGGTTTCACCGCTGGCAGTTTTCTGATTTTGAAATTTGTCGGCGTAATAAGTAGCGTTTCCGGTGAATGAAGAGATAACAGTCAGATCAAAAGAGGTGGTGTGATCTTGCTCTTCATCTTGCCGGTTTTCAACAGACGGTTTATCATTACCGGTGGGAATCCTTACCGTAGAGGAGCATCCTGCAAGTGTTAAAAGAAAAAAGGCGGATATAACCCCGCCTTTTAACAATTTACTTTGTAGTGAGTCTAAAAACGCCATCCCAGTTATCATCAGGTGGTGATTCGATATAGTGAGTTGATCTTTCAATATAAACCTTTGTGGGCCCGTCGTCAGGATTGATTTCAAGTACTTTCTTAAAAATCTCCACGGCTCCGGTAAAATCCCGGTTCCTGTATTTAGCCATTGCATCACAATAAAGTCGTAAAGAATTCATTTTTGATTCTTCGAGTTGGTCACCAACCTCGGCAACAAGCTCAAAAACCTGCACAGGTTGAGTTTTACCTTTAACAACCAGCCGGTCAAGTTCGCGAGTCAGAAACTGATCTTTAACGAGTTCGTGAGTTGAGTCACTAATCATTATGTTGGTACCATAAGCTTTATTTGCACCCTCGAGACGGGAGGCAAGGTTAACATTGTCGCCCATAACAGTGTAGTCGAATCTTTGGGTGCCACCAACATTACCAACAACCATATCTCCGGTGTTAATTCCGATTCTAACATCAATTAGAGGCTGTCCTTCTTCTTTCCATTTTTGCTGCATCTTTTTGATGATAGCCTGTTGGATTAATGCAGTTTTACAAGCAAGGTATGCATGATTATCGATGGGAATTGGAGCCCCCCAAAATGCCATCACTGCATCGCCGATATACTTATCAAGTGTGCCCTTGTTTGCAAGCACAGTTTCAGTCATTGCAGAGAGATACTGATTCAAAAAAGCCACAAGTTCTTCAGGTTCTTTTTTCTCAGAGAAAGTTGAAAAACCGGCGATATCAGAGAAAAATACTGTTACAAATTTCTTTTCTCCACCAAGTCGCAATTTATCAGGATTGGCGATAAGTTCATCAACCATCGATTTATCGACATAACGGGAAAACATCCCCTTAATCTGGGTTTTTTGTTTTCTTTCGAGGATAAAATAGTAGGCTGTACTTGAGAAATATCCAAGAATAATACCGAGATCAATTCCCACATAGGAGAAGAGGAGTTTCTGATTGATAAACATGAAGTTTGAGAGTTCTCTTATTCCAAAAACAAGGAGAAATATCAAAACGACACTTCCGATTTCGACTATCCAGTTCATTCTGAATTTTAGATCTCGAAGATAAGAAGTAACGAAAAAACTTATCAGCACAAAGATAACTGTCAAGAATATTTCAAGCCAGACAGGGAAACGACTGATAAAATTGCCCTCGATTATGTTTTGCACAACATTGGCGTGAAACTCCACTCCATAAATTGTGTTACTGCCTGATCTCTCATCTGTTGAGAATGCCACAGGAATAACATCTCTGTCCTCTTCAAGAGTGGAACCTATGAGTACTATTTTGTCCTTAAACATACCCGAATAGAGTAATCCGGATGCCGGATCGTCCCAGATATTGAGGGCTGTTTCATATTCCAGCTCTTCGGCAGTGTTGAAAGTGGAATCATCGAGAACATTAATAAAATCAACATGAGGGAAAGTTCTTGATGAGCCATAAAGATTAACAAGCATGGAGACATTGTCATATCTTGGAATCAGTTTGTCACCAAGCTTAAAATAACCATCGGATAACTCAGCCATGGCGAGAGGAGGCAATCCCATCATTTTATTCATGATTGCAAAAGAAAAAGTGGGTACACTTCTTTTAGAAGTTTCAGAATAGGCGAATGGATAATACCTTCTGTGAACTCCATCGTTATCAGCTATAACCTGAACAATTCCAACCGAGCTGTCAACGGGAAACAGAAAATTGCCGTAGTCTTCATTAAGATTTTCCACTTCAATTCTTACATTTCCACCGGCACTCCTGTTCTCATCAAATGTTTTTCCGGCAATAACGACATTGTTTTTTTCGAGAATGGCATTTATGAGGGAAGAGTCGTCTTCAGGCGAGAAAATATTGGAACTCTCCATAAGAAAGTCTATTCCAATCGCTTTAACACCGGCGTTGTTGAGATTTCTGATAACTTTCGCAAAGAATTCACGGGGGTAGGGCCATTTTTTGTATTGCTCGGGCATCCCTTTGAATGTATTTCGGGTTACCTCGAGAATTATAACATTAGGGGTGCTGTCCTTAAACGGGACAGCACCTCTGGCGTTAAATTTTTCATCAATTTGCTTGAGTTCAAGCTCCTTGAGTGGTTTTATCGATATAAAGAAATCGCCTGTAAGCAGAACTGTTATAAGTGCAACAGCCAAACTCAAAATTAGTTTGGGGACAAGTCCGGAACTACTTTTTTGCGAACTCATTTTATCTCAACTCATATCTTGAAGTAAGTCCGACAATTGAATCATTAGCGAAGCCATCATTAACAAGATATCTAACCTGCAGCTGGAGTGATAAATTCTGCAAAATGTAGTACAATGCACTGGCATCAAATGCATATCTTTTAAGATCTCCAAATGTTGGAGCAACGGAACCGTTGAGCACTAATTTATTTTGCATCAAATAATATTTTGCACCTGCAACAATTGAAGTAATGTTGAAAGTTTGGGTTGTATTCAAAGAACCATTGATGATTTCATTGTTGCTCATATTTAAAGTTAAAAACGACTGGAGTGATTTACTCCATTCGGTTGCATAATTTAAACCAAGCATCGTGTTGTTAGCATCAAATTTGAATACGGTATTGTCTTTTCTACTTGCAAACGAACCCGTCGCAGAGAGGTTGTGGTTATAACCTGCAAAAAATCTGTAAGTTACTTGTACACCAAATCTGTTAGTGTAATCATCAATACCATAGGTTCTTCTTTGGATGTCAGGGTCGGTTGAGAGAATACCATTGTTGTTTTCATTTCTCGAATAAGAGAGAATAACCCCCGGCAAATCGAAAGAAGGGTAATATGAAATTGAAGCATTAAAATTTGTGAATGCAGTGGTGGCAAATTTGGTTTTATTTCTGTTGTCTTCCAATCTTTCATATCCGAGTGACAAAAACATCTTGTTATCAAGCAGAGCAACCCTGTCGAAGAGGTTAAAGCCTGAAACATCAGTTCTTAGATAATTGTTACCAAAAGAGTTATAATCGAAACCTCTGCTAAGGTAGGTACCTTTAAAGTAGTTACCAAAGTAGTTAAGAGCCAAACTTGCTTCATAAGCCAGCGAAGAGAGTTCCTCAGGTTTAAGAGGGGAAAGGAACTGGTTAAAAGTGATAAACTGACTTAAGATGTCCTTGATTTTTTTGATATCTTCAGAATTTCCACTAAAAGCACCATTTGGTCCAAAAACTTTATCGATAGTCTCATTGGAGATATCACCCGTCTCAATATCTTTGTTCAGAACCGAGAAAGCTCCCTGAGCATAAAGCTGGATTTTATTGTCATCCAGATTAATGGTAAGATCGGTTCCGGCAACAACATTTTCCTGTGGTTGTCTTGTATATTGAGCTGTGGTTTTGTCATCTTTAGAGTGGAGATAAGTGAATCCCAACTTAAAAGTTTCACCGGCTGTGAAGTAAGGATTAACTGCAAAAACATTTCTTTTGAATGTTCCCTGGTTAACTCTTGCCACATTTCCATCGGCAAGCAATACTTTATCCGACCCCAGCAATGAAGCATTTGGTCCAAGAATTTCAGCTATTGTTCCGTCAACTCCTCTGTTAATTTCACCATAGGAAGCCTGAACATTAAAAAATCCGAGGTGAACACTACCGGTGACACCACGCACTCTTTTACCATTCATCACAAGAGATTGGTAACCCGGAGTGTAATCACCGCCGATGATGCGGAAATATTCGTTGTAAACACCAAATTTGTAGCGGTTATAAGGTTGCAGGAATCCTTTTTCTTCGGATGTGGCGTAAACCTGAGCATCAAAATCGAAAGCGCCGTAGGTGGCTTTTCCATCCAATGAGATGTTATTATACCATCTGTTTGTCTCTCTGACGGTTTCGTTTCTTGATTCACCACGAAGATTAACATAATATTCGAGTGGAATGCCTTCAACCTTTTTACCAACTTTATCTGAAACATTAAAACCGGCAGTATAGGCATGATAGGCTGAACCGTCTTTTTTGTAAAGTTCAACTCTCATACTGTTTGAAGCACCTGTTCTGAGATTTGAAACAAGATTATCGCCGGTTAAAATTACAAGGTCTTCGGCAATAAAAAGATCGGCAGAGAGATCAGTTCCATTAACATAAATTTTTGTTTTTGATTTGTCAACTTCGTCACTCGCTTTTAGAAGAGAGAGAGTGATCAACATCTCATCATTTTGCATAGGCATGCCGGGTTCAGGATTAAGGACAATAACTTCATCGTCTTTGGCAGAGCGGGGCTGTACCTGCACATTCAAGTAACTGTTTGCAACAGCTTCGAGAGGATAGGTTTCCTCTCCATTATTCCTCGTTTCGATTATAAAATAATATTCGAGCGAAGGGAGTCTTAAGTCTTCCGGAAGAAGTGTTATTCTTGCAGTTCCACCCGATAATTCCATATCTTTTCTGGTGAACTCTGAAGTGCCAAACACTCTGTAGAGGAAAATAACCTCAGAAATATCATTGATATTGGTGAGATCAACTTTCACAGTTAATTCAGAGCCTTCTTTGGCTTCGGTCATTGATACATTTGTTACAAAATTGCTAACCTGGGCGATCAATGAAGCCGGCAGCAGCAGAAACAATGCAATTTTTAAAAAGTAATTCAACATTCTATTAAGCCTCCGGGTAATTTTTGATAGGGGGATTAGAGTAAACTTGGATCAATTAAGGAATTTACGAAATTTAATAATGATTACAAATAAATAAAAGCCGCCGTTGCAAAATTNATTGCCCGTTGCGGCTTTTCCAAAATATTCGCTATTTGTTAATTGTCCAAATATTCGATTACAATATCACCCTGAGGTGTTTTCAGGATAACTTTTTTAACATTTGATTTAGCAGAGTTGTTAAATCGTTTTTTGTCTTCTTCTGTCATTTGTCTTGGTTTAAATGATCCTTCCGGCGTCACAAGCACTGTTTCTTGTTCGTTAAGATCACCGGACTCTTGTTTGCCAAGCTGAGCTTCACAAAAAAGCCGTCCGTTTTCAAGATCTATATTTGTTGAATCAACACCCACTCCAAACAGGAGAGAAGTACCACGAACAGACGCCACCAAGGTTGGTGATTTGAATTTGAAGTCCTGCTGATCCTGTTTTGTAACAGATGCGTTAACAGAACCTTTGTCAACATCTACAGTTTTGGAGACATTTTTGTCTTTTTTGAGAGTCGAAATCTTAACTTGCGAGTTTTCTCTCACTTTAAGAACTGAATTGTCTGTAAACTTGACCACAACCAGTGATTTACCGGAGGTTTTGATCATATCCTCGGAACTAAGAGCCTGACCCGTTTTTAAGTCAACCCATTTTCCGGCAGAAGACTTGTATTGTGCAGTATTAACCACTTTAGTGACAACGGCAGCCGGGGCATTTATTTCTTCGCCGGCACCCGAAAAGAAAAAGACAGCCAAAGCGAGCACTGATACATTCAATAAATATTTTTTCATTTTATAAAAACTCCGATTTTACTTTTAAACACTCTGTTATTGAGTTTGAAGATAGATGTTGCTAAGAATCTCAGGATTTGCAATGATCATGTTAAGAACATTGAGAAGTTCATTGAGATTGAGATTTTGTCCATCACCACCCTGGTAGCCGGTAAGTGAAGCACCATACTGAGCAAGAAATTGCTGAATTTCCGGCGACACCATTTCAGGTGGTAAAAATGCCAACAAATTCATAACTAATTGTGATATTCCTGATGATTGTGGTGCGTTTGGGTTTCTGATCTGAAACAGAATAATATTTGAATTCACTTCCTGAAAAGCACCGGCTCCCGGAATAATGGCAGAAACTCTAACAACCACAAAATCACCGGGTCTCCATGGATTGGCTGACTGGAGGGTTGAAATATCATTTAGCGATGTCACATTTCCAACATCCTGGTTATCGATGCATGGAGTGCCTTCGTTAATTGCAGCCTCAAGTGAAGCCGGGATTGAAGTAACTCTCACAGCTTTGATTTTGTATGTTTGAGCTCCAACAACCGGATTCCATGAAGCAGGAACTGAAGCTTCATCATAACTCATCAATTGAATTGGTGAAATAAGTGAAAGTGTTGCAGTCGGGTTTGTAAAATCACGGATTTCTGTGTCAAAACCAAGCATGGTTCCATTCGCGTCATAAAGTTCAACTTTAATCTGATAACTTCCAACGGGAACACCCTTGGTTAATGCCTCTTCAATAAGAGTTTTGTTTGAGTTCTCATCTTTTACAGTTATTTCAGAATTACACAGTTCATTACTGTAGAAATCCCGAATGGCAAAGTTGTTTGAAGTCATTCTATAAACTTCTTCGTAGGCAGTCTGGTTAATCTTTCTCCAGGAGAAAAAAGCTTTAATAAATCCTTGTTGCCCTTTTGGGTCCAGTCTAACCTGAAAAACTTCAGGGGCGCCGCAAAGATCTTTTGCATTAATAAACTGGGTAAGATCGATAGTTGGGAGCGGATTAAGAATCTGTATATCCACATTCTGAGCCGAGGCGGAAAATGCGATTAAAACAGAAAAGATAATTATGGCCACTCGATTTTTCATGGGTCCTCCGTTGATAAAAAAAACTTTTAGGGAAACTTTTTGCTCGTCGAGATGTAAAAGAATTTGAAATATAAATAAAGTTTATTAAATTAAATCCTAAATTACTTTAACTACGAGTAAAGAAATTGTCAGAATCTCTGATGACAACTTAAGTTAAAATCCTGCCTTAATTTGTGATTCAAGTGGTGAGGGCGCAAAAAATTGCCACAAATCACATATTAAGGTAAAATCAAATCTTACACTATTCAATTTAGTAAAAAATATTAATCTTTTATAACAATGAAAAAAATTTTCTTTGCCTTCCTGTTATTTTTATCAATAATTTCCGCTCAAAGTGGTGATGCAGGGAAATTTGTTGATCAGGCTTATGCACTTTTGAACAAATCTGACTATAAAGCAGCGGAAAAACTGATCTTCAAGGCATTCCGGGTTTCTGAAGTCGAAAAAGATGATTATAACAAAATAAGATCGATAAAACTGCTCGGTACTTTATATTATAATTACAGGGAGCTTGAGGCGTCGATCAGTTTTTATAAATTATCTCTTGGCATGGTTGAAAAGTTGTTTTCTCCACCTTATAACACAAAAATTGAGTTGGAGGTGTACAATATAAAAAATAATTTGGCAATCGCTTTAATGGAATCTGACAGAAGAGCAGCGTATGCAGGAAAACTTAGTGAAGCAGAGAAGCTTTTTGGCGAGGTGCTGGATTATTATGAAAAAAGTGGCGACAAATCAGGGTATCTCTCGGTTTTGTTAAATCTTGGAATACTCTACAGGCTCGATGCTGTCTCCGACCCCGACCATCCTGAATATACACAAAAATTAAGTGATGCACTTACCATCCTTCTTAAAGCCAATGATCTGGCAAAGAAGGAAGGCAATACCGTTATAAGAGAAAATATTCTTTTTAATCTTGGAATATCTTATCAAACCGCCAACAAACTTGACAGCGCGGCAAAATTTGTAGAGGAGAGTATCACTTCGTACAAGGCGAGCGGGAACAAATACTGGGAGGCTATCGCGTCACTACGGCTCGGATATCTATATCTTGAGATGTCATCTTCTGAAGAGGGAAATGACTACAGAAAAAAGGGAATAATACTTTTGCGAGATAATCTCGGGATAATAGAAGAATACAGGTCAAAATTTGAAGATGAGAGGGGACGGGCGGTCTTTCTTGACAATCTTACATATTATTATGTATTGCTGATAAATGAACTGTATGAGGAGGGTGATTATGAATCGATGTTTGATCTTGCCGAAATGGTTAAGTCAAGATCATTTGTTGATATGCTCTCAACAAAGGCATCGGGAGTGGAAGAAGACCTTCCAGATGATCTAAAAAAGGTGATGATAAGAAAGAGCGAGATAGAGGCGGTTTTCAGAGATTCATTGTGGCTCTATTTTGAAGATGCAGAATCGGGTCGTTTTTTTTCATTGATGGATGAATACTCAAAACTTTACTCTGAAAAAGAGGAATTGCAGCCGGATTTAAATCTTCTTGTGAGTGAACAACCAGTAAAACTTAAAGATTTTCAGAAATTAGTTGATGACAAAACGGCAGTTGTAGAGTTTTTTATCGGCAGAAATGCTTTTTATACTTTTCTGGTTACAAATAACTCAATCTCGGTTGTTCAATCGAAACAGAGTCCAAGAACTATCGACTCACTTGTCACAAAAATATTAACCGATATCAATCTTTTCCCCAACAAAAGGGGAGCATTTATTGAACTTCAGAAAATTTTAAACCGAAATGATGATACTCTCGACAGTGCTAAACTTGCCCAGATGTGGTATGAATCGGATGCGGATAGAAGTTTACAACTTGCTCTGTTTCAACTTTATAAAACCATATTAGGTGATAAGCAGGATAAGGAATTGCAAAAATTTGAACGGGTAATAATAATCCCTCATGGATTTTTGCACGAAATGCCATTTGCAGCGTTGGTATCTTCATTTCAAAATTTGGATATGTCGAAAAAGCATCATATTGCACGACCAACTTATTGGATTGAAGAGAAGGAAATTTTAACTCTGCCTTCAGCCTCTTCACTTCCATTTTTGTTAAAAGCCGGAGGTGAGGATGATGGGTCGATTTTAATAGTTGGAAATCCAATTTATCCAAGTAAAAAGTTTGATCCTCTCCCGTTTGCGGAAAAGGAAGCCAATGAAATAACGCGACACTTCGAAAAAAGTAAAACTCTGCTATTAATAAATGAAGTGGCAACCGAAACCCGGATAAAGCAGGAAGCGAAGAAATATGATATTTTACACTTTGCTACACACGGAATTTACGAGGAAGATGCATTAAAAAGTCACCTTTTGATGACAAAAACAGAAAGTGACGACGGATACCTCAGAGCCTCTGAGATATTTAAGATGAAACTAAATTCAAATCTCGTAGTATTAAGTGCATGTCTTTCCGGTAGAGTTGGTGCTTTTGGTGGTCAAAAGTATCTGACAACAGATGATCTCACAGGACTTACAAGAGCATTATTGTATGCAGGAGCCGCTAATGTAATGGGAACACTATGGACAGTTGATGACAGGTCCACCGGTTACATGATGGAACATTTTTACGAAAAATATCGCGATGAAAAGCGTCCTCTTCTTTTTTCGATGAGGGATGCCCAAATAAGTGTATTAAACGATTCGACAAATAGAGATTGGAGCCACCCGTTTTATTGGGCTCCTTTCATCCTTATTGGTTCACCAGGTAAATAAACAGGATTGCCGATGAAGAACAAAGCTTTACTCATTTTTCTCTTTTTGTTAATAACTGTAGTTGCAACAAATAAAATTGTTGACAATAAATCAATTGCAGACAAAAATTCCACTGTCAAAAATTCGGGAATTTCCACTACCTTGCCCGACAAGGGATTTATTGTAAAAAGTGGGACAAAAAATGAAAATGACTCCCTTAGTGCGCTTTTTAACAGGGCATTTAATGCTTTCGATTCGGCAAAATATAATGTGGCAATTAACATCTGGCATTCAATTCTTGGAGCCTATGAGACTGTAAAAGATTATGAAAATCTGGTTATCGCTACCAATAATATTGCTGTTGCCTACAACAACATGAAAAAATTTGATCTTGCTCTCGATTACTTTACTAAAGCAAAAAACACCGCTCAAAAATATAAATTGTATAAATATGTTGATACCTACACCGATAATCTGATCTACTACTACGAAGAATATCTGTTAGGTTTTAAGACTCGCGAAGTAACAAAGGATGCAGTTGACTACTTCACAAAAGAAGGGCAACAGACCTATATCACCAAATTTCAAGAAAAACTGGTAACAATTGATGAGATGTTACTAAAAACTGAAAAGGCAATTTCTGCCTGGGAAGCAGAAACTAAATCGACAACAGACAAAAGCAAATTGACTTATTTAAACCGTGGTATAGCAGATTTTTACACTTATACCGGCAAAATTGCCAAAGCGAGAGAATATTATCTGGAGAGTTTAAAAATTGCAAAAACAACCGGAAGTGACACTTCTGTTTCAAATACAATGGCTTTGTTTAGCAATTTCGAACAAGTTCTCAGACATCTAAAAAATGACGAATATGTTAATTTTTGGAAAGTTGAATCACCTGAACAAACCACCAAAGTATTTTATTTTACCGACATCCAATATGTTTCATCTGATTCACTGACAGCCACGGTAACCGGGGGTAAGTATGATAATGTGATCGCAGGTTCTGCATTTGATGTTTGGGCATGTGTTTATCCTGAACTTGAAGAACATGATGTCTTTTCTCTTGGGAAGGGAAAAGTGCTCGAAGTTGGAAGCTATAATTCAAAAGTCGGGATAAAACTGTTTAATGGTATAAATCCACAGAAAAAAGTATTTATTGTTGATCACGCCTACATTCCTGTCGCAAAAAAACAGGGTTATACCTCTGATTTGGCTGAAGTTGCCAGGCTCGAAATTATTTTCCGTGATAACCAAAACAGTGCTCTCTATTCTTTTAATGTGCTGAATTACATTTCTGATATCGCAGTTGAGGAAAAACTGTTGTCGGTGATGTTGAATGAATTTGTGCCGCTCCATTCCTTTATCGATGATCTCGTTCGTGATGATCCCGAATATGGCGGTGTGGCTGAAACCGGTGAATTTAAGGGCAAATCCATTGCCGAAGCAATAAAATTATCGACACTCGAGACAAGTAAACACTTTCTCATGTTCGTAAAAGATTTTCCTGCAAAATATCTTGGATTGACTTTCAAATTTGTGGAGTCATATTTCTCCTGGATCTATTCCGATGCAATAGGTGGACAAACAAAAATTTCGCGGCAGGTCTTAAAAGCCAACGGCAATGCGGACTTTCGGAAAATATTTGAAACAGACAGTGCCTCCATCGTACAATATGACATCGTTGGCAAATTTTCAGATTCCACTGATGAGCTCTATCCTCTTGATTCAATGGATAAAGCCGATAAATATTCTCTGGCTGCTGTACTTTTTGCAGAATGGATGAAAGATAATGATAAAATTAAAAGGGCATATCTCTCTCGTGGATTGTATCTAAAAGCTGCCGGAGATCTACCCGGTGCTGAAAGTGCTTATTTGAAAAGCCTTTTGTATGCCCATGTGGTTGATGACAGCTCATATATGGCTACAAATCAGCATAATCTCGGTATTTTATATTCGGATCTCGGCGAATTCCAGAAGTCGATCAATTATTACGACAGCAGTCTCGCTATTCGAAACTTCATAGTTAAGAAGGAACCAAGCGACTGGCTTTGGGAGAGGTTGGGCGGTTCATACTGGGGGAAGGCTTATTCTCTCGCCGGTTTGGATAAATACGCTGAATCGGTGGAATTTTATGAATTGGCTCTTGCTTCATACGACTCATCAAAAAGTACATCAGCCTCCGGTGACAAACTCACAGTTCTTGGCAACATTGCAGATGTTTATTCAAAAATGGGGAACCATAAAAAATCACTCGATATCTATGACAAAGTTTATGAATTAAGTAAATTAACGGGAAACAAAACTAAAGAGGCAAGCGGGCTGTTCGACAAAGCCTATTCACTTTTTGAACTGGGTGATTACATTCAGGCAATGGATTATTACCAGCGAAGTTACGATATCTATATTGCGATGGATGATTACGACAATGCCGGTTTGTGTTATTCAAATATCGGTCAGGCATTGTGGAATCTGGGAAAATTTGAGGATGCTATCGCTGCTCACAATAAAGCCATTGAGTATAGAAAAAAGACGGGCAACCTCTCGGATCAGGCGTTTTCCTACGATAAAGTGGGCAGTCTTTACAGCAAACAGGGAAATCCTGAAAAAGCAATGGAATATTTCACCAAAGCTGTTGAATTATATCAGACGGCAAAAAATGATGTCGGGATGGCGAGCGTTTACGACAACATCGGTGCGATGTACAAAAAACTTAAAGATTTTGAGAAGACATTCGACTACTTTAAAAAAAGTCTTGCAGTTAAAGAAAAAGCCAACGACAAATATGCAATTGCTGAGAACTATTTTGAACAGGGGCTTGCATACATGGAATTTAATGACGCAGCTAACGCTCAGGAAGCGCTCAAAAAAAGTTTTGAACTGAATATGCTCGTGAATGACAAAATGGATGCCATCTATTGTATGATTAATCTTGGTCAGATTCAATATGGATTCAGGAATAATTTTGATACTGCACTCACGGTATTTAATTCGGCTCTTTCGCTTGCAAAAGAAATAGCAAACAATTCACCTATTGCATATTGTTACAAACAACTTGGTCTGCTTTATTCGGAAAAAGGAGAATCAGGCACTTCCATAAAATATCTTGACTCTGCTTTAACAATTTATGAGAAAATGCAGGAAAAGTCGGAAATTGGAAATCTTTATATCAGTCTCGGGTCAGCCTCGATTTCGGGTGGTGACTTCGATAAAGCCATGAGTTTTTATTCCAAATCCGAAACAGTTGCCCGGGAAATGAACAACAATACTCTCCTTGGCGATGTTTATCTCTACAAAGGTGATCTCTACAGAGTACTCGGTGAATACAAAAAAGCAATGGCTATTTTTGATACCGCATACAGCTATTACAGCACCCAAAACAACCCTTGGGCACTTGCAAGTATTTACATCTCATATGGGAATGTTTATAATGTAATGGGTGAATATCAAAAATCAGTGGATAACTACAGCAGAGCAGATAGTATTTATACAGCTTTGAAAAATGATTATTACAGAGCAACCCCTCTGAATAATATGGGCACAGTATATTTTTGGCAAGGTGACTATCATTCATCTCTACCATTCTTCCAGAAAGCTCTTGCAATTCTTGATTCAGTGAAATATTTTGGAGATTTCCGCGCCACGGTATTAACAAATATCGGTGAGATAAATTATGAATTGAAAAATTATGACGAAGCTGAAAAAGTTTTACTCACCGCAATTGAACACGCAAGGAAGATCGGAGCCAAAACTCATCTGCCAACTCCTTACGGGCTCCTGGCTTCTATCTACATTGACACAAAAAAATATGCAGAGTCAGAAAAGTGGGCTAAAATGGCTTATGATCTTAGCTCTGAACTGAAAGACAGAAATGATATCCTCTATAGTTCGCTTGTGCTTGGCAGACTGAACTATATAAATAATAATATCCCCGTTTCAAACAAATATCTGGATCAGTCGATAACCGTTGCTGAAGAACTGGGAACCAATAAACTTGTGTATCACTCATATTATTACAAAGCTCTTAATTTCCAATCCGAGTCGAAAACAGATTCGTCCCTTACTTATCTTAAAAAGGCTGTTAATGTTCTCTCCGACATAAGAGGAAAACTGGTTGGTGGTGATAAAGCTGCAAAGATGTTCTCAAGCGGGGATATGAAAGTTAAAATTTATGAAGCAATAATTAATGCTTTCATACAAAAAGGACAGTTGGACAGTGCGCTTTATTATCTCGATATGAGTTATAATGAGGGTTTGAAGGAGCAGTTTGGTGGAGTTACTCCCAAGTTCGAGGATAAAACTCAAAATGAGGCGATCGAAAAGGAAAAAGAGTTAAAAAACAAAAAATCGGGCCTTGAAGAAGAGCTTCAAAAAGAGAAAGCAAAACCTGCTGAATTGCAAAACACTGAAAAAATTGCAAGTCTTTCCGCAAGTCTTGAGGTGGCGGAGAACAGTTATGTCGAATTTATAATGAATACTGTTCAAACCAATCCCGGACTTGATGATTATTTTAAGGACAATATAAATCCCGTTAGTTTTATCGAGTGGCAGGAGTTTATTCCCGAGGATGTTGCAGTGCTTGCATATCTGATGGGGGATAACAACCTCTATATTTTTGGTGCCACAAGCGATACTGTGGGTGCTGTTGTAATGAAAATTTCAAAAACAGAGATTGAACAGAAATTGGTGGAGTTTTATTCAATGTTGAAGGACTCATATCCCGCCAAAGAGATTGGTGAGATAAATGTTGCATCATATACTCCAAAAGATGCCAACATGTCGATGGAAGATGAAATGTATCTTGCTCCACAACGCAAAATGGCTGCCGAGTTATATCAGTTACTTGTGCAACCCGTTAAATCGATCATAAAAGACAAGAAAAAACTGTGTATAGTACCGTTTGGAAAACTTTATTACCTCCCGTTTGAAACACTGATTTCTTCTCAACCAAATCAGGATGTAAAGTTTTTGCTTGAAGATTATCTTCTCTTTTATGTTACATCCTTTAAAGTTTTTTCACAGAATATGAACAAAGAGGCGGTTCCTCTTAAACTGATTGCCTTTGCCAATGCAGATCTTTCTTTGCCCGATGCAGAAAAAGAAGTTAACGGGCTTAAAGCTCTTTTTACTGATGCTGAAATCTATTCAAAAGCTGATGCCACAGAAGAGAAAATCCGTTCATTAACAAAAGGACAATTTAACGCCTTACATTTTGCTACGCATGGCACAATGAATTATGGTGAGATCACAAAATCATTTCTTACCATGGCGATGAAGGGAACGGGACAGGATCCTCTCTCTGATGGGCAACTTACTATCAGCGAGGTGTGGGGTCTGACAAATCTCAGGAATTACAAATTGGTTACACTCTCGGCGTGTAAAACTGCGATTAGTGAAGAATTTGCAAAAGGGTGGCTTGTTTCCCCGGCAAACGCATTCCTGAAGATTGGTGTGCAAACCGTGGTAGCTTCTTTATGGCAGGTTCAGGATGATGCAACTTCGATCCTCATGACAGAGTTTTATACCAACCTTAAAACAATGCCCAAAAGTGAAGCGCTGCAAAAAGCCAAACTGAAACTCATCAAAAATCCCAAATATGGCTTCCCATATTATTGGGCTCCTTTTATTATGGTGGGGGACTATAGGTAATGCAGTAATCCAATAATTCAGTAATGTAGTAATATTTTTCGTTTCATGTTATTTTCTGCCTGATTTTTGTAAGTAGTCTATTCGCCTGATCGGTCAGTTTATATTTTTGGTTTTTACTTCTTGGTTTATCGGGTATCGTTTTGGATATTAAACCTGATTCTTCGAGAGGTGCAACATAGGCTTTGGCATTTTTTGTTTGCGTTGAAACACCAACTAAAGTGAGTAATTCCTCAAGCCTTTTTTCACCATTCAGTAACGAAATCAAAATTTTAGACATTTTCATTTGTTGAGAAAAAGCTGTTTTCCCTATGTTAACCTCATCATAGTTACCATCATAGTTACCATCATAGTTACTGTTATTATCATAGGCACTATCATAGGTACCATCGATAAATTGTTCCAAAAACATAATTTTATTGCTATAATCATCAATATTCATGATTTTTTTAATAACCCTGGACAAAATCAAAAAGTCAGAATTTTGTACCAATTTTTGTTCTTCTCGAGGTTCAAAAAAGGCGGGATGGATAAATATCTCAGCCTCAAACCAGGTTCTCTCATCATCGGTATTAAAAACAGGTTCGGGAGAACCATTCTGCATTAACAGATTACGCATTGTTAGAATACCCGTCGCATGACCCTCTGTTAACTTAAGTTCTTTTAAAAAGCCGCCCAATCTTCTATTCCGATATCTTTTGGGTCGAACCACACCCGAATTCAGATCCGACATCCTGATTGATCTATCAGGTCCACCTGAATTGGTAATCAAAATTGAATTTGGATAAACCTTTATTTTTACCGGTTCTCTTACTTGATAATCCCGATGATAAATTGCGTTAACAACAGCTTCTTCTATGACCTGAAGCGGGTAATTCCAGATACGCAGAGATTCAGGTCTATCAGAAAGTTTAATTACCTTCTCATTCAGGATATTAATTTTTAGATAATCGATGGCGTGTGATAGCTGGAATTGAACGGGACCTGTAATAGTTGGAGCTTCAAAAAACGCAGCATCACCAGGTCCATAGGGAAAATGTACAATCTCAATAAAAGTTTCCGGGAAGAATTTTTCAGGCTTCTCGGAGAAGAGCATCAAAGCAACATTCCTTGGGTAGCACATCTCAGGAGGACCGTCAAGCAAAAAAAGTTGTTCCAGGAGTTCTTTAGTCTCCAATTTTTCAGCATCATCTGATAATCTGCTATTGGTTCTCCTCAGATGATCCCTAAGCAAAATTCTGTCAATATCCGAAATTTTTGAGTGAACATTTGGTCGATCATCAAAAGGTACTTGATTTGCCAAATCA
>Ga0056914_10000572_pt1 | contig 31444 bp, 28 predicted proteins | sample TNRBio252014_DNA_FD_55168 | JGI IMG/M metagenome (GOLD analysis project Ga0056914, IMG submission 55168) | Wastewater treatment Type I Accumulibacter community from EBPR Bioreactor in Madison, WI, USA - TNR Reactor_6/25/2014_ DNA | ecosystem: Engineered > Bioreactor > EBPR > Anaerobic-Aerobic >...
CGGCTCCCCCGCCCGCGCGGGGATAGACCGCCGGATGAGGTGCGGTGGTTCCGAGACGAGTTGGCTCCCCCGCCCGCGCGGGGATAGACCCCATTCTCTTGCTCACTCCGATCTCCGCGCCCAGGCTCCCCCGCCCGCGCGGGGATAGACCGTTTCGCGCGCCGCAGCCTCCGAAGGTCCCGATGGCTCCCCCGCCCACGTCGTGCTGATGGCCAGGAACATCCCGGCGCTGGAGAACGTCGCCGACATGTCGGCGCTGCCGCCGACCGGCAGCACCATCGTCGCCCTGCCGATGAAGATCGAGGGCGGCTCGGGCGGGCCGCTGCGGATCGTCGCCCGCCTTCCCGGCGGTTGAGACCTGCCCAAACGGCGGCGGCGCGCTACCGGCCCGCCCCGCCCTTGCCTCCCGCCGGCGGCGGCCGCCGCAGTTCGTCGAGGAGCGGGCGCGCCGACGGGTCGATGGCGACCAGCCTCTCGGCCCAGGCCACCGCGGCTTCCCGCTGGCCGGCGTCGCGGTTGAGCGTCGCCAGCGCCAGCAGCGTGTCGCGGTCGCCGGGATGACGGGCGTGGCTGGCCGCGAGCGCGGCGACGGCCTCGTCCGCTCGCCCCGACGAGCTCAAGGCCACGGCGTGGACATAGGCGTAGCGCGGGTTCGCCGGGCCGAGCGCGGCGGCGCGGCCGAGCTCCCCCAGCGCCTCGTCGGCGCGGCCCTGGCGGACCAGGTTCAGGCCGAGGGCGTGGTGCACCTCGGCGCTGTCGGACAGGCTGGCGAGCGCCTGCCGCAGCACCGTCTCGCCCTCCGCGTCGCGGCCCTGCCGGGCATGGAGCTCGGCCAAACCCACGTGCGCCGGCGCGAACCGAGGATCGAGGCCGCGGGCGGCGACCAGTTCCGCCTCGGCGTCGGCGAACCGGCGCTGGCGCAGGTACAGCATGCCGAGGTTCACCCGGTGCTCAGGGCGGTCGGCGTTCAGCCGCTGTACGGCGACGTAGTCGTCGAGGGCGCCCGACAGCCGCGCCTGCTCGTCCGGCCGAAGCCGGTCCGCCGGCACGTCGGCCACGAGCGCCGCCGCCTCGATGCGGATCGCCAGAACCGGGTCGGACAGCAGCGGGCTCACCAGCGGCCAGAGGTTCGCGGCCGGGTAGGGGCGGAGCGCCCTGAGCGCGCCGAGCCGCAGCAGCGGGTCGGCACTGGCGAGGTCGCGCCGGGCCGACGCAATGGCGTCGCGGCCCGGGTGGGTGGCGAGGCCGTCGTACGCGCTCGCCCGGGCGATCGAGGGTGCGCCAGCGTCGCCGGCCAAAGCCAGCAGCAAGGCGCCCGCCTCCGGCCTGCTTGCGGCGTGCGCGGCGAAGGCTTCCGTCCAGGTCTGGAAGCCCTTGCGCCGCGGCCCGTACCACCGCTCCACCGCCGCAGCGGCCCAGGCGGCGTCCTTTTCCGCATGGCAATCGGTGCAGGCGTTCGAGGTGCCGAAGCGGACGGACTCGTCCGGGCGCGGGATGCGGAAGGCGTGATCGTGGCGGGGATCGACGATCATGTAGGTCTTGGTCGGCATGTGGCAGGAGACGCAGGCGGCCCCGGCGGTCCCCTCGGCGTGGTGATGATGCGCGGTGCCGGCGAAGGTGCCGGCGTCGTGGCACTGCAGGCAGACGCCGTCGCCTTCGGCCACGAGCTTCAGCGAGTGCGGATCGTGGCAGTCGCTGCAGGAGACGCCGGCCTTGAACATCCGGCTCTGGCGGAACGGCGCGTAGTTGTAGACCTCGTCGAGGCTCTTGCCGTCGGCCTCGAACAGGCCCGGCTGCAGCAGGGTGGGAACGTGGGTGTCGAGCAGCGGCCGCCCCGGCCGCCACGGCTCGGCGATCTTGGCGCTGCGCGAGTGGCACATGCCGCAGGTTTCGAGCTCCTTTGCCGAGGTGCGCGGCGTCGAGCGGCGGGCCGTGCCGCTGGTCTCGTCCATCACCCAATGGACGCCTCTGCGCTCGTCGAAGTGGACGCTGAGCCCGTCGGCGCCCTGCCGGTCGCCCCTGGCCCAGGTGACGTGGGCGGATCCGGGGCCGTGGCAGGCCTCGCAGGCGACGTCGATCTCGGCCCAGGTGGTGGCGTAGGTGTTTTCGGCCGCGTCGTAGCCCTTCCGCAGCTCGGTGGAGTGGCATTCGGCGCACTGGAAGTTCCAGGTCTGGTCGATGCCGGTCCAGTGCAGCGGATGCCCAGCCTTGAGGCCCTGGCCGGGGTAGAGATGGAACCAACGCTGGCCGCCCTTCTCCCTCGCCCGGCTGTCCCAGGCGATCCCGAGGGCCTGCATCCGCCCGTCGGGAAAGGCGATCAGGTATTGCTGCAACGGGTAGACGCCGAAGACGAAGGCGATCTGGAACGTGGCGAGCCGACCGTCGGGCCCGTCGGTGTCGACGAGGAACCTGCCGTCCCGGCGGAAGAAGCGGGAGGTGACGTCGCCGTCGGTGAAGGTGGCGCCGGCGAAGTCGCCCAGCACCGTCGCCTCCGTCGCCTCCGCCATGGCGAGATCATGGTGGGAGCCGCGCCAGGCTCCAGTTTCGGCCGCGTGGCAGCTGGCGCAGGCCTCGACGCCGACGAAGCCCGCGTCGGCCTCGGCCGGTGCCGGTTCCCCGGCCATGGCCGGCGCAGCCGCAAGGCCGCAGAGGAGGAGACGGCGGACGAAAGCCACCGCCACGCGCCACCGCATCAGCAGGGCTTTCGCGCCAGCGCCGCCGGCGAAGATGGCAAAGCCAGCCTCCTCAAGAGCGTGGGGCGGAGGCCCGGCCGGACCTCCGCCCCTCGACACGATCCGGTTCTAAACGATCTACTTCTTCAAACGTCTACTTCTTTACGGGGCCGAGCGGCATCAGCACGCGGCCGTAGACCTCGTTGATGACCTGCGCCAGGCCGGTGTAGATGGCGCAGAAGCCGAGGACGATGCCTTCCCAGCCGGCCAGCGTCTTCAGCGTGGCGCTGCCGAGCAGGTCGCCGATGGCGAGCAGGGCGAAGGCCACCACCAGCAGGAAGAAGGTCACCTGCAGGGCGCGGTTGAGCCGGAACGTGCCGATGAACATCACGAACGACAGCAGCCCCCACATGCCGAGGTAGCTCGCCATCGCCACCTCCGTCGGCCGCTCGGCTAGGCCCAGCTTGGGGAAGACGATGATGCCGGCCAGCGTCAGCCAGAAGAAGCCGTAGCTGATGAAGGCCGTCGTGGCGAAGGTGTTGTTCTTCCGCCATTCGAAGACGCCGGCGAAGATCTGCGCAATGCCGCCGTAGAACACGGCCATGGCCAGGATCATGGCGTCGAGGCCGAACAGCCCGGCGTTGTGCATGCTGAGTAGCACGGTCGTCAGCCCAAAGCAGAGCAGGCCGAGCGGCGCCGGGTTGGCCGTGCTGTCCGAAATCGCCACGGTCTGCGGCAGGGCTGCCGCCGGCACGGGTGCCGCGACCGGGCTCGCTGTCTTGATTGTCGTGCTCATGTAAAACCTACCTCTCTTCCACCGGCCGCAGCCCCCCTGCACACTGGGGCAAGGGGATGGGCCGTGTCATACCGTCGGGAGCGGCTACCAGCCCAACCAGTCGGGGCGCAGCGGGATCGTCGTGGTGTAGACCCTGGTCTGCGTCACGGTGCCGAGGTTGTGGTCGTTGCGGTAGAGCATGACGGTCGTCGTGCCGCGGTGGTCGTCGCCGGTCCACGTCGTCGGCAGGCAGACGCCCTTGAGCTCCGCCGGGACGTGGTCGCGCATCTGCTCGAACGCCTTCTTGATGTTCGGCCCGGTGACCTCGCCCATTTCGGCGGCGGCCTTCATCGCGTCGCGCATCAGGAACGCCGAGCAGACGCCGCGGATGTAATGCACCGGCCTCTCCTCGTTGCCGGAAGGGTCCGACTGGGCCGAGACCTTGCGCACCGTCTCCATGCCGGGGACGTCGTCGCCCCAGCGGGCGACGCTGACGACCCAGACCAGACCGTTGCCGGCGTCGCCGGCCTGCGCCGCCGCCGCCTCGTCCCAGCCGTAGATGTTGGTCATGAACTGGGTGGCGACGCCGAGCTTGGCGCAATCCTTCAGCAGCTGGACGTTGGACTCTGCCGTGTTGGCGAGGAAGGCGAAGTGCGCGCCGGACTGCTTCAGCGACTGGCACTGCGCCGAGTAGTCGGTGGGCGACAGCGAGTAGCGGATCGGCGGCACGATCTCGAAGCCGAGGTCGCGGGCATACTCGGTGCAGGCCGCGCGCGGCGAGTTCGGATACGGGTGATTGTCGCCGAGGTAGGCGAACTTCGGCCGGTAGAGGTCGCCGAGGAAGGTCGAGCCGCGCTCGGCGGTCGGCGAACGCTTCCAGGCCTCGGCGGCGAACTGCACCAGGGCTCGGCAGCCGTCCGAGTAGGACGGGCCGTAGAAGAAGTTGAACGGCGCCGGCGTGTCGGTCCACGGCGAGCGGCCGGTCGGGTCGGTCAGGTGGCCGGACGACGACCCCGACATGAAGACGACGCCGTCCTTGCTCACGAGGTCGATCAGCGCCTCGGTGTCGGCGGTGCCCCAACCCTGGATGGCCACGGGCTTCAGGCTCTGCGCCCACTGCTTGTAGGTGCTGACCGCCTTGGCGGCGTCGTAGCCGTAATCGACGGTGGCGAGCTGCACCTTCTTGCCGTCGATGCCGCCCTGGGCATTGATGAATGCGAATGCGTCGGCAACGCCCTGGCCGTAGATCTTCGCCACCGGCGCGGTCGCGCCGGTCTCGGCGACCAGTTGGCCGACCGGTATGGTCTCCGCTGCGCCGGCGACCCCGGCGATGAGCGGCAGCAGCATCACGCCGAGCGCGGCGGACAGCCGCTTCCTTTGCGTCATGGTCTATCCCCTCCCATATGTGACGTGCCGCACCTGCGGCTTTGCTGCGCCGCAAGCGCGAAGGGCAACATGCTTAGTGGCTTCGCCGTGGCGTTGCCAGCGATAAAATGACATAGCTGCTGTCCTTTGCGCGCCGGCGGTGCGGCTGTGTCGGGATGTCCGCGATGGACGGCGTCGCCTCTTGGGACATGGCATACGTCACGCTGCCCGAGCTGGTGCTGAGGCTGCTGGCGGCGGCCATACTGGGTGGCCTGATTGGCCTGGACCGCGAACTCGGCGGCAAGCCGATGGGGCTGCGAACCCTGATCCTGGTGTCGCTTGGAAGCGCGCTCATGACCCTGCTGGCGATGGAACTGGCGCTGGTCAGCGCGCGCGACCTGCGGCTGAACGACGTCGACCCCACCCGCATCATCCAGGGGGTCATCTCCGGCGTCGGCCTGATCGGCGTCGGCGCCCTGCTGCAGCGCGAGCGGCGGCTCCGTGGGGCCACCACCGGCGCCAGCGTGTGGCTGGTCGGCGGCATCGGCATCGCCTGTGCGCTCGGCTACTACGTCGCCGCCGCAATCGCCACCGGCATCGGCCTGTTCGTGCTCGTGGGCCTCGGCCTGATCGAAGGATGGACGCGGCGCACCTTCGGCGACGACTGACCGTGCCGCGGGCGCAGGCGTGCGCAGCGCCGTCATCAAACCGTCAATTGGCAGCGCAAACGCGCCCGCGATAGACGGAGAAGGGAAATCGGGCAGAGGAACCTCGTCCATGGAGCGCAACGACCCCAAGACCCTGCTGAGCGAGATGCGCGAGGTCCGCCGGCACGTGGTGGACGAAGGCGAGGCGCTGCTGGCCCGCTGGCAGCCGATGATCAGGCGCGAGGCCTTCGGCGCCAGTGCCCGCAACCTCGCCCATTACCTCGCCTTTCGCCAATTGGACCTGCGGCCGCTGCAGGCGGCGCTGGCGCCGTGGGGGCTGGCGTCGCTGTCGCGCAAGGAAGGGCGGGTGCTGCCCAGCCTGAATTCGATCATCGCCAATCTCGAGGTGTTCAGCCGGTCCAACGAGGAGACGGAGCGCCCGAGCGTCGAGGACTTCCAGCGCGGGACCGAGGCGCTGGCGGAGAACACCGCCGCCATCTTCGGCCCGGCTTTGGGCGACCGGCGCACCCGGATCCTGGTGACCCTGTCGCGGCGGGCGGGCAAGGACCTCGACTTCGTGCGCGGCCTGGTCCGCGCCGGGATGGACGCGGCGAGGGTCAACTGCGCCCACGACGGTCCGGACGTCTGGTCGGCCATGATCGCCAACGTCCGCCAGGCGGCCGGCGAAGCGGATCGCGCCTGTCCGGTACTGATGGACCTGCAGGGGCCGAAGATCCGCACCCAGACGGTGCTGGCGCGCAAGGACCGCAACGTCCAGCCAGGCGACCGGATCCTGCTCACCTTCGGCGAGCCGGAGGAGGACGAGGATTACGCCTTCCAGGCGAGCTGCGCGACGCCGTCGGTGTTCCGCCAGGTCGGCAACGGCGCGACGGTGTCGATCAAGGACGGCCTGATCCGCGGCCGGGTCGAGGCGGTGGAGCCCGAGGGGCTGGTCGTCGAGGTGACGCGGACGCCGCCCGGCGGGCAGGCCTTCGTCGAGGAGAAAGGCATCAACTTTCCCGACACCGAACTCGACGTCCTGCCGCTCACCGATCCCGACCTGGACGCCCTCGACTTCGTCGCCGTCAACGCCGACATCGTCGGCTATTCGTTCGTCCAGCGCCCGGAAGACGTGGCTTTGCTGCAAAGGGAGTTGGACAAGCGCCGCCCCGGCCTGCCGCCCATGCCGATCGTCGCCAAGATCGAAACCAAGCTCGCCTTCGCCAACCTTCCGGAGCTGATCGTGCAGGCCGCCGGCGCGAACCCGTTCGCGGTGATGATCGCGCGCGGCGACCTCGCCGTCGAGATCGGCTACGAGCGCCTCTCGGAGATCCAGGAGGAGATCCTCTGGCTCTGCGAGGCGGCGCACGTGCCGGTGATCTGGGCGACCCAGGTCCTGGAGAGCCTGGTCAAGCGCGGCATGCCGTCGCGGGGCGAGTTTACCGACGCGGCCATGGCCGAGCGCGCCGAGTGCGTGATGCTGAACAAGGGGCGCTACATCGAGGAGGGTATCACCGTCCTCGACAACGTGCTCCGGCGGATGGAGACCCACAGGATCAAGCGCAGCGCCCAGCTCCGCCCGCTCGCGGCCTGGGACGCGGTGATCTGACCGGGTCGTCGCCGCGGCCGGGAGCCGGCGCCACCGCCTCCCGGCCCGCGCGCCGTTACCAGGTCAGGGTCTTGGTATCCGCCTTGAACAGCGCGGCGCCGGTCATCTCCGGCTTGCCGACCTTGACGCCGTCGAGCAGCGCGGTGTCGCCGACGCCGTAGTGCTTCATGCACATCGGGCAGGCGATCACCTGCGCGCCGTTCTTGATGGCCTCCTTCAGCATCGTCTGCGGCTCGCTCAGCTTGCCGGCGGCGCTGTTGAGGTCGCCGAGGAAGACGCCCCGGTCGTTGAGCCAGATGGTGACGGGGTGGCCGAGCGCCATCTGCGACTTGGAGAAGGCCAGGGCCATGGCGGCCCGGTGCGGATCGTCGGTCGTCAGGTTGACGAAGAGCGAGCCGTGCTCGCCCGCCGACGCGGGCGGCGCGGCGGCGAAGGTCAGGAGCGCGAGAGCAAGGAATGCGAGACGGAGCAGGCGCATCGGTGGTCCTCACGAGGGTCAGGGTGGACGGTGCCGTTTTGCCCTGAGTAGAAGCTTTTCACGCCGACCGTCAATCGATGGTTGCTTGAGCTAACTCTCATCTTCGGAAGCCGGCTGCGGCTCCGGCTCCGGCCGGGTCTCGCGCATCGCCAGAACGACGAGGAGCACCGCGACCACGCCCACCGAGGCGAGGCTGTAGAAGGCCGTCGCCTCGCCGTAGGTGTCGGCGATCCAGCCGGCGATAGTGGTGCTGAGCGTCGCGCCGACGCCGACGGAAAAGCCCATGAAGCCCAGCGAGAGGTTCATGTNGCCGGACCGTGCGGCGATGTCGGTCGTGACCAGCGGCATCATGACCCCGAAGCAGGCGGCGGCGATGCCGTCCAGCGCCTGGACCATGACGACCAGGGCCGGGTCGGTGATCAGCCCGAGCAGGACGCCGCGGATCGGCAGGATGGAGAAGCCGACGATCAGCACGATCTTCCGGCCACGCGTTTCCGCGAACCGCCCGACGGTCGGCGAGATGAAGGCGACGATGACCTGCGGGATGATGATGCAGGCGGCGATCAGCAGCGTCGCCTCCTCGCTGGCCCGCTTGGTGATCGCGCCACTGGCGAGCGGCAGCAACGGGGCGTTGGCGAAGGTGAACAGGGTCACGCAGGCGGCGAAGATGAGCAGGCGCTTGTCGGCCAACGTGCTCAGCATCTCGCCGAGGCGGATCCTGTTGCGGTCCGTCCTGCGCCGTCTCCGCTGTCTTCGCAGCGCCGGAGGCGTCCGGTCGGCGACGCCGGCCAGCGGGATCAGCGCGGCAAGGGCCGGGAAGGTGAAGATGGCGGTGAGGAAGAAGACCGCCCGCTCGGAGATGTAGTAGCCGCAGGCGCCCATCAGCGCCGCGCCGAGGCCGCTGCCGATGGCGGAGAACCGGGCATTGCGGCCTAGGCGGGTGCCGAGCGCCATTTGGCCGGCGACGGCGAAGCTCATCGCCACGATCGACGGGCCGAGCGTGCAGCTCGAGAACGCGTGCAGGATCTGGCCCAGGTAGACGAACAGGGGGATTGGCTCGATCGTGAACAGCAGCGCGCTGGCGGTGAAGGCCAGGATGCTGAAGACGGCGACGCGGGTCTTGCGCCGGACGGCGTCGACCAGCGCCCCGGCCGGCACCTGGCTGGCCATGGCGGTGACGGTGCCAATGCTGAGCGCGACGCCGATGGACGTCTGGGTCCAGCCGGCGGCGGTCAGGTAGACGGCGAGGAACGGGCCGAAGCCCGTCTGCACATTGGCGACGAATAGGTTGAGCCAGTCGAGACCTAAACCTGCCCTGCGAGTCGCTTCTTGTCGTCTTTTGGATCTTTGGGTTCTGGTCGGAACCGGCGGTTGCTCATTGTCGTGCATCTGGCGGGGTCTGTGGGAGGGCCGGCGCCGGCGCCGGCCCCAGATCATCGGCGGAAGGCAGGCCAGCCGCCGGCGGATGGACCTTCGGCCGCCCGTTCGGCGGCTTCATCTCCGGAAGCGGCGGGCGCTGCGGGGCATTGGCGGACGGCGGCGGCGGTTCCGCCCGCTCCTGAACGTCGGCCGGCGGCGCGCCATCGGCCGCCGGTGCACCGGCGGTGGGCTCGCCGGGGCCGGCCTCCGCCGGGGCATCCGAAGCGTCCGCGGCCTCGTCGGCGGGCGGCGAGACGACGACGCTCGCCTCCGGGTCCGACGGCCGGTACTCGGGCGCGGCGCGGATCGCATCGCCGGTGACGTCGAGGAGCACGGGCGCGTTCCGGTCGCCCGGGCGAAACTGCAGGAAGGCCCAGTCCACCGCGATCTTGCGGGTTCCGACGCCGAGGAAGCCGCCGAAATCGACGACCGCCGCGCGGGGCTTGCCGACGGTGTCGATGAGCACGTCCACCACCATGCCGATGTCCTCCCCAGCGGCCCCGATCACCCGCTTGCCGAGGATGCCGGCGGCCTCGCCGGTGGGGATGGTGCGAAGGTTGTTCGGCGGAACGTCCGGCTCCGGCTCCTCGCCGCCGGCCACCTCGACCGGCGGCTGCACCGGCGGGACGTGAGCCTCGCCGGCCAGGCCAGGCCCGAGCGGCCGCGACGCCGGAGCGGGCTCGTCGGGAACGGCGGCGGTTGAGGGCTGCGGTGGCGAGGTGGCGGGTGAGGCAGGGTCGGCCGCGGCGTCGGCCGGAGGAGGCTCGCCTTGGCCGGCCGCCGGAGCGGGCTTGGCGCCGCTGTCGGAAGGTGCCTCCTGGGGAAAGGCGTCGCCCTCGGCCATGGCGGCCGAGGGCGTGCGCGCGAGGGTTGCGGCGAGCAGCAGGCAGACGGCGGCGAGGCGGGCGAACCTCGCCCGCTCACTCATGGGCGCCTTGAACCGCGGCCAACTGGCGGCTGTACATGCGGCTGTAGATGCCGTTGCGCTCGAGCAGCTCGATCGAAGGGCCGTCCTCGACGATGCAGCCGCGGTCGAGCACGACGATGCGGTCGAACGAGTCCAGCGTCGACAGCCTGTGGGCGATGGCGATCACGGTGCGGCCCTTGACCAGGCGCATCAGCGCCTCCTGGATCGACTGCTCCGACTCCGTGTCCAGGGCAGAGGTCGCCTCGTCCAGCAGGATGATCGGGGCGTCGCGCAGGAACGCCCTGGCGATCGCCAGCCGCTGCCGCTGGCCGCCGGAGAGCTTGACCCCCCGCTCGCCGACCATGGTCTGGAAGCCCTCGGGCAGGCGGCTGATGAACTCCGTGCAGTGCGCCGCCTCGGCCGCCCGGTAGACCTCCTCGTCCGTGGCCGTGGGCCGGCCGTAGCGAAGGTTCTCCAGGATCGAGCGGTGGAACAGGGAGATCTCCTGCTGCACCACGGCGATGGTGTTGCGGAGGCTATCCTGGGTCACCTTGGCGATGTCCTGGCCGTCGACCAGGACCTGCCCGGCTTCCGGGTCGTACAGGCGCTGCAGCAGCGCCAGGATCGTCGTCTTTCCGGACCCGGAGCGACCGACGAGGCCGACCTTCTGCCCCGGCGCGATGCTGAGGTTGAAGCCCTGCAGCACGTTGGTGCCGTTGGGATAGGTGAACGAGACGTTGGAGAACTCGACCGAGCCGCCGAGATTGATCAGCGGCTTGGCGTCGGCGGCGTCGGCCATCTCGTGCGGCAGCGCCAGCACCTGCACCGCCTCGCCCAGCTTGGCGAAGTGCTGGATGACGTCGACGCAGGCGGTGGCGAAGTCCCGCGAGGCGTTGAGCACGGTGAAGGCCAGGGTCGTGGTCAGCACGACGTCGCCGATGGTGATGCTGCCGGCCCGCCACAATGTCACCGCCCAGGTCAGGACGCCCGCGGAGACGAGGAAGACGGTGATCGCGTGGAACAGGCGCAGCCGCTCCAGCGAGCGGAGGCTCTGGCGCTGCGCGAACAGCTCGCGGCGGATCTTCCTGCCGAGACGGTCGCGCTCGCGCACCCGGGCACCGAAGGCCCGGACCAGGCCGATGTTGCTGACGACGTCGGTAAGGTCGCCCGTTACCGCCGCCGCCCGGCCGGCGAAGCGGGCATGCAGGTGGCTGCCGTTCGACGCCAGCTTGGCGATGATCCCGCCCAGGACCGTGATGATCACCAGCAGCACCGCTGTGATCTGCCAGTTGATGGTCGAGAGCAAGGCGATGGCGGTGATGACCGCCGCCGCCGGCGGAATGGTGGTCCACGCCAGCGAGTTCTCGATCTGCCACGACGAGTTGGCGGCCGTCGTGATCCGGCCAGCCAAGGCACCGGGGAACCGGTCGGAGAAGTAGCGGGTGCCGTGGCCGGAGAGGTGGTCGAACAGGTCGAGGCGCATGTCGCCGCCCACCGCCGGGAAGGCGTGCGTCGCCGTCCAGCCGGCGACGCGCCAGAGCAGGTTGTCGGCGGCGACGAGGCCCAGCAGCAGCGCCACCGCGCCCCACAGCACCGCGTCCGACGGCTTTCCCAGGCTCAGCACGTCGACGAGGTTCTTCACCGCGTACTGCGAGCCGATGGCGCAGCCGACCGCGCCCAGGATCGCCGCCAGGACGATGAGGTGGCTCCACAGCCGGCGGCGGACGTAGTGCAGGAGAAACCGCACCGGGCCGTGGGTCGCATACGAAGGCAAGGCCGGGACCGACGTCTGCGGCACCAGCGCCCGCGCCCGCGCCACCGCCTCTTGCCTGGCGCCGCCATTGGGCCGATCGCCGCGGCGGGGGGCCGCGTCGGCGCTTGCCGGCGGAGCGTCGATCGTCTCGCCCCCGGCTGCGCCTGCGTCCTTCGTCAGGGTGTCGAGTGGAACCGCTGCGTCAGACACGTCCGGCCCGTGCGTTTCCGGCGCTCGCCTGCGCCCATGACCTAGCTTGCTCATCGCGTCCCGCTCAAATGCTCCTGGGGTTCGTTCCCGGGGGAGATAGGATAGCAATTCTGGCAGAAATCTGGAGGACCCTCGTGTTATTTTTGTGCAGTGCAAACACGAAAGTGACCCGATCCCGACCTACGGCCCCGGAAAACAAGCTTTTTTATCATCCGCCGGGTGTGCCCAGGTTCGCAAGGGTTAACAAGATTTAAGCGCTGGGCGCGCGGAAAGCCGCGCGTCGCCTTGCTGGGCCAGGCCGCGCCGCCCGCGCGGGCGCCGTTGCTTTCGGCAAGCCGGGCCGAAAGCCCGCGGTTCAGCCGCTTTCGCTCGGGGGAGACATGAACGAACCCGATCACGCCCGCCACCAGCGCATGCTCGCGGCGTACGGCTTCGGGCTGTTTCCGACGCCCGCCTATCGCGAGGGCGCGGCCGGCCAGTGGAGGCTGGTGCGGCACCTGCCCAGCCTCGCCGAAGGCTACGCCTCCGGCGCCGGCTTCGAGCGCAACCGTCACGTGCTCTACCGCGGCCGCACGGCCTGGATGTCGACCGGGATCATGGAGCAGGAAAGCCACGCCTTTCACCTTCATCGAGCCCGCGGCGTGGTCGTGGTCGCCGGGCTCGGGCTCGCCATGTTCGTCCACGCCGCCGCACTCAAGCCCGAGGTCGACCGCGTCGTCGTCATCGAGATCGACGCGGAGGTCATCGACCTGATGCGCGAGGCCTCCGGGTGGGAGGCTTGGCAAGGGCGCGAAAAGATCATCATCCTGGAAGCCGACGCGCGCGATCCGGAGGTGGCGCCGCACGTCCTCGACGCCAGTGGCGGCCGGCCTTGCGACTACCTGTTCGCCGACATCTGGCCGGTGTGCGCCGATCCTGCCGCTCCGGGGGAGACGGCGGAGATGGTCGGGGCGCTGCGGCCGCGCGCCGCCGGCTGGTGGGGGCAGGAGCTGTCCTTCGCCCGCTGGTGGCGCGGCCGCGGCGAGACGGCCACGGCCGAGGAGGGCCTGCAGGCCGCGCTTGTCGAGTACTTTGCCGAGGTCGGCGTGCCGGTTCCGCTGACGCCCGGCTACGTCGCCTTCTGCCGCGACGTCATGACGGCGAACGGGCTCTTGGCCGCGCCGCCGGCGGCGGCCGGCTCCCTCCTGCGCAGGACGTGGCGGCGCGTTTTTCCGCCGTCCGGACGGCGCTGAGATGCGCCGGGTCCTCGCCGCCGTCTGCCTCGCCTGGTCCCTCGCCGGTGCGTTCGGGTCGGCGTCGGCCGCCTTCGCCCAGGAGGGCCTGCTCCAGGGCTCCGGCGCAGCGAAGAGCCAAGCACCGGCGCCGGCGCCGGCGCCCAGCGTCGACCCGGACGTCGATCCGGCCGAGGACGAAGCCATCGCCAGGCGGCTGCGCTCGACCTACGACACCATCGACGGCCTCGGCGCGGTGGAGGTGCGGGTGACGTCGGGCGTGGTCGTGCTGGGCGGAGAGGTCAGCGCCCAGGCGCTGCGCCAGCAGGCCGGACGGCTGGCGGCGAACGTGCGCGGCGTCGCCGAGGTGGAGAACCGCATCGAGGTCGCCCAGGACCTGGAGGGCAGGCTGACGCCGGCCCTGCGCCGGCTGACCGAGACGTGGACCGACTTCGTCCGGCTGTTGCCGGTCCTCCTGCTCGGCGTCGCGATCATGGTCGCGGCGAGCGCCCTGGGCCGCTGGCTGGCCCGGCTGAAGGGCCTCTACCGCCGCATCGCCGCCAATGCCTTCATCGCCGGGCTGCTGGCGCAGGTGGTGCAGACGGCGGTGCTGCTCGGCGGCCTCGCTCTCACCCTGCTGCTGCTGGACGCGACCGGCCTCGTCAATACCCTGCTCGGCGCCGCCGGCATCGTCGGCCTGGCGCTGGGCTTCGCGCTCCGCGACACGGTGGAGAACTACATCGCCAGCATCCTGCTCAGCGTGCGGCGGCCGTTCGACCCGTTCGACTACGTCCGGATCGAGAACCACGAGGGCATGGTGATCCGGCTGACGTCGCGGGCGACGGTGCTGTTGAACCAGGACGGCAACCAGATCCGCATTCCCAACGCCATCGTGTTCAAGGGCCTGATCGTCAACTTCACCAGGCGGCCGCAGCGGCGCTTCACCTTCAGCCTCGGGATTGCGCCCGGCGAGGACCTGGGCCGGGCCCAGCGGGTCGCGCTCGAGGCGCTGGCGCAGGTGGACGGCGTTCTCGCCGACCCGGCGCCGGCGGCGCTCTACGAGAGCGTCGGCGAGTCGGCGGTGAACATGATCGTCGCCGGCTGGATGGACCAGGGCACCCACGACTGGCTGCGGGTCCGCAGCGAAGCGATCCGCGTCGTCCTGACCCGGATGGGCAAGGCCCACGTCGATCTTCCCGAACCGACGCTTCGCCTGCGCCGGGCGCCGCCGCCGGGACGCGCCGCGGCGGAAACGGAGCCCGCCATCGCCACCGGCCGCGACAGCACGCTCGACCGGGCCGTGCAGCAGGAGCGCGTTCGTGGCCAGGACGGGCTGGCGCAGGCGGGTCGGGAGGAATAGGTCCCGCTTAGGCCCATTCATCCTCCCGGTCTTGCCGCGCCTTTCGGCGTCTCGCTATGATCGAAAGGCAGCACGGCCGGCCCGAGCTGACAGGAAGATCCACATGCTGCGCCTTTCCATCCCGATGATCGTCATGCTGGCCGCCGGCTGCCAGGGGGTCGATGCCCCGCGAGACCCCGGTTCGCCACCGACCCAGCTGGAGCGGTCGATGCTGGGACCCGACGCCGACGACGCGTACTTCCTTGCCCGCTTCCGGAACTGTGCGGCGTTCGGCTCCTACACTTACTGCCAGGCCGAGATGTACGGCGGCCTGCCGCAGTAGGGCGTGTGACACGAATGGGGGTCGCCATGACCACGAACGAAGCCGAGGTGGTTCGCCGGTTCGAGGACATGGCGCCCGGCGAACGGGCCGACGCCGCCCAGGCCGCGTCGCGGTACCTCCTCGATCACGATTTCGCCAGCCTGCAGGACGCCAGCGACGACCGCGGCGTCGCCCTCCAGGAGCTGTGGGACGAGATCATGACCCTGGCGCGCCTGCCGGCGTGCAGCGTCCCCATCTTCGCCTTCGCCGACTGATCGCTGCCTTCAGCGCTTTCAGTTGACGGTGTCGTTAACGCAGATGCATCGAGCCGAACGCACACCGCTCCTCCTCTATCCGCCGCCGCCGCTTTGGGCGCGGGGCTTTGCCGCCGCCTCCAGCTCGCGGCGAAGCGCCCAGGCGACGTAGCGCTCGGTCAGCGCCCGCGCCTCCGCTTCCACGGCGCCGGCGTCGTGCAGGTAGCGCTTGGCGAAGCCTTGAAGGCCCCAGCGGCGGATCTGCTCCAGGTGGGCGATCTCGTGCACCCAGTAGCGCGGCTTCGCGGCGTTCTCCGCGTCGCGAAAGACGACGACGCCGTCCAGGGCCACCGCTCGCGTGTGCGGGTGGAGGAAGGCGTAGCGCTGCACCGAGCGGGCGCCGCCGCCGCCGACGCGGTAACGCACCCGGTCCAGCGCGCCGTCCTCGACGAAGCCGCTCAGCGCCTCGCGGACGTGGTCCGGCACCGGCGCGACGCCCTGCGCCTCGGCATCCCGCGCGGACGCGGCGAGCCAGCCGGCCAGGGCGGGAGCCGCCGCCCCCGCCGCCGTTGCGACCGCCCGCTCGCGGATCGCCGGGAGCGCGGCGGCGAGCAGGAGCAGCGACAGCGCGAGCGCCGCGACGATGCGGACGCGGCGGCGGGGTGCGTTCATGAGCGGCGCGCCAGGTCCTTCCTGTTGCCCGCCAGGGCGTCCTGCAGGGTGATCTCGTACTCGGCCTTGGCGGGGTCGTAGCTGCGCGGGTCGCGGGCGAGGAACCAGTCGAGCGCCTCGTCCCAGTAGGTCACCGTCCAGCCGGGAAGTTCGCGCTTCACCGCCCGGGCGATGTCCAGCCCCTCCGCGGAGAAGGCCACGAAGTCGAACCGCGAGCCGGAGACGTCCTCGTAGGCGAGCGGGTGGCAGCGGTCCTCGTAGCGGGCGTTCCAGGCCGCCAGGCGCTGGATTAACGCGTCGCTCAAGGGCGGCGCGCCGGCCACGGCGTCGCCCTCGTCGCGGAGCTGAAAGCCGCTGGCGCAGTAGTCGGCGACGATCCGGATCTTCCCCATCTGTCTCCCGCGGCGCGGCCCGCGGCCGAGGCTCGGCATGGTCATGAGAATAGCACGAGCCGGCCCGCCCGGGACCTGCCGAGGATTGCCCAAGGATTTGCCCGCGACGATCCGCACGCCTTGGGCTATCATAGGTATGTATTCATAAACGCGCATTTCAGCGGAGATCTTGATGAGTGCAGCTCTTTGTTCCAGCGACGTGTTGTTTCAGCAGCGATTTTTGAAGGCCGGCGGCCTGTACCCGGGTCGCCTCGACGGCGTCTGGGGGCCGGTCACCGACCGCGCCGCGACCGCCTTCGCCGCGGCGGGCGAGGATCTGGCGGCCACCCTCGGCCGGTTCGACCCCCGCTCGGAGCGGCTGATCGCCACCTTGCAGCTTCCCGCCCAGCGCGCCGCCCGGACGTTCCTCGCCCGCGCCCGCGCCTCTGGGATCGACGCCAGGATCATCTCGGCGACCCGGACCTACGAGGAGCAGAACCAGCTGTTCCGCCAGGGCCGCTACGGCAACCCCGGCTGCCGGGTGACCAACGCCCGCGGCGGGCAGAGCAACCACAACTTCGCCATCGCCTGGGACATTGGCGTCTTCGCCGACGGCGCCTACCTGAAGGGGATCTCGGCCTACGAAAACGCCGCCCGGGCGTGCCTCGTCGACGACCTGGTCTGGGGCGGCACCTGGCAGACGTTCCGCGACACGCCGCACTACCAGCTCGCCAATGGGCTCACGACCGCGGCGACCCGGGCCCTCTTCGAGGCCGGCCAGCGCTACTTCTGACGGACGGCATCCAGCTCGGCCGGGTCCAGCAGGGCGACGCGGGCGACGGCGAGGTCCGCGCTGAACGCCCGGCCGATGGCGACGAGGCCGATGCGGCGGAGCTGCCCGGTGTCCAAGGGTCGCTCCAGCCGGTGCGGCAGAAAGTCGGCGAAGGGAAGGATCACCTCGCGCCACTCGGGCGTGGCCCGAAAGCCGGCGCGATAGGACTGCCACGGGCGCATGGTCGCCGGCGTTCGCAGGTGGCAGCCGTAGGCCTCGCCGTTGCCGCACACGGTCAGGGCGACGGCGGCGAAGCCCGACGCGTCCAGCGTCTGCCCGGCCGGCGCCAGGTCGCGGGTCATCTGGATGAAGCCGCCGTTGTTCTCCAGCCGCACGTCGCCGGTGAGCCTTAGGCAGGCGCGGCCGTCGATGACAGCCGGCTGGAGGCGCGGGTCGGAGACGCCGCCCATCACCCGGTCGCTGAAGGCTCGCCAGCTCTCGCCCGCCGGCGGACCCATGGCAAAGTCGTCGATAATCAGCATCGCCGGCGTCCGGGTGGGCCGGCACCGCTTCCCGTCGCCGCCGCGGGTGACGCGATCTTCATCGTTGGCAATTCGCGCATTTCATATTAGGATAATATCATAATACTACGTAGCCGCTCCGGCTGCCGCTTCAGGTTGTGCCGCGCCCGGAGCAAGGATGGGGAGAGGTTAGGCCTTGTCGTCCGCCGATACCACGCTTCTGCAGCCCGAGCGCACCGCCGGCGCCACCCCGGGCGCCCGGCCCGAGGTCACGCCCTTCTTCGACGAGGACACCTCGACGGTGTGCTACGTCGTCCGCGACCCGGCGAGCCGACGGTGCGCCATCATCGACCCGGTGCGCGATTACGACGCGGCGTCGGGCCGAACCAGTCACCGCTCCGCCGACGAGGTCGTCCGCTACGTCTTGGGCGAACGGCTCGAGGTCGAGTGGATCCTCGAGACCCACGCGCACGCCGACCATCTCACCGCAGCGCCTTACCTCCAGGCGAAGCTCGGCGGGCGGACCGGCATCGGCGCCAACATCGTCACCGTGCAGAAGGTCTTCGCCAGGCTGTTCAACGTCGAGCCTGGCTTCGTCACCGACGGTAGCCAGTTCGACGTGCTGTTCGAAGACGGCGACGCCTTCACGATCGGGGGGATGACCGGACGGGTCATGCACACGCCCGGGCACACGCCGGCGTGCAGCACCTACGTCATCGGCGACGCCGCCTTCGTCGGCGACACCCTGTTCATGCCGGACTACGGAACGGCCCGCTGCGACTTCCCGGGCGGGGACGCCGGCACCCTCTATCGCTCGATCCGGCGGATCCTGTCGCTGCCGGCGGAAACGCGGCTGTTCACCTGCCACGACTACAAGGCGCCCGGCCGCGACACCTACGCCTGGGAGTCGACCGTCGGCCAGCAGCGCGCCGGCAACGTCCACGTGCACGACGGCGTCGACGAGGCGGCGTTCGTGCGGATGCGCACCGAGCGCGACGCCGGCCTCGACATGCCGCGCCTGATCCTGCCCTCGATCCAGGTCAACATCCGCGCCGGCGAACTGCCGCCGCCGGAGGCCAACGGCACGCGCTACCTGAAGATTCCAATCGACGTTCTTTAGCTGGGCTACGCGAATTTGAGCCATATCGACGCACCAGGCAGCAAGACGACGTCATCGCGAGCCGCGAGCGGCGTGGGGGTCCAGTCGTGACGGCACTGGATTGCCGCGTCGGCTTCGCCTCCTCGCATGACAAGACCTGACGACACCTCGCTCTAACCGGGGCGGGGCAAGCGGGGCGCAGGACCGGCCCGAGGGCCGGAGGAACAGAGGGACGGGGATGAACAAGATCGCGGCGCTGACGCCTTTCCTTTCGGTGGCTCCGCAACTGGACGAGGCGGAGTTCGGGACCCTGGCCGCCCTCGGCGACAAGGCCGTGGTCAACAACCGGCCCGACGGCGAGGGCGACGATCAGCCGGCCAGCGCGGTTCTGGAGGCTGCGGCTCGCCGCCACGGCCTGGCCTACCGCCACGTCCCGGTCGTCGCCGCGCCCGCCGCCGCCAGGCGAGCCTGAGGCCATGCTCGCCAGGCTGGTTCCGGCCCTGACTTGGGGCCGGGCCTACGATCGCCGCCAGCTCGGCAGCGACGCGCTCGCCGCCGTCATCGTCACGGTGATGCTCATCCCGCAGAGCTTGGCCTACGCGATGCTGGCGGGGCTTCCGCCCTACNTCGGCCTTTACGCCAGTATCCTGCCGCTCATCGCCTACGCCGCGTTCGGCTCCAGCCGGGTGCTGGCGGTGGGGCCGGTGGCGGTGGTCTCGCTGCTGACGGCGGCCGCCATCGGCAAGGTCGCCGCACCGGGGACGGCGGAATACCTCGCCGCGGCGGTGGTGCTGGCGCTGCTGTCGGGGCTGTTTCTCGTCGCCATGGGCTTGGCCCGCCTGGGCTTCCTCGCCAACCTGCTGAGCCACCCGGTCATCTCCGGCTTCATCAGTGTGTCGGGCGTCCTCATCGCGGTGAGCCAGCTCAAGCACGTCCTCGGCGTTCCGGCGCAGGGCGAGACGCTCCCCGAGATCGCCGCCGCGCTGGCCGGCCACGTCGACGAGACCAACGGGCCGACGCTGATCATCGGCCTCGCCACGATCGCCTTCCTCTTTTTCGTCCGCAGCCGGCTGAAGCCGCTTCTGGCCGGCCTCGGCCTCGCCTCGCGCGCCGCCGACGTCCTGGTCAAGGCCGGGCCGGTCCTCGCCATCGCCGTCTCGATCCTGGCCGTCGGAGGACTGGGGCTGGCCGAAGCCGGCGTCAGGATCGTGGGCGAGATCCCCCGCGGCCTGCCGCCGCTCCAACTGCCAGCGTTCGACGCCGGCCTGTGGCTCGAGCTCGCGCCGGCGGCGGCGCTGCTCAGCATCATCGGCTTCGTCGAGTCGGTGTCGGTGGCGCAGACGCTGGCGGCGCGCCGGCGCCAACGGATCGAGCCCGACCAGGAGCTGGTGGGGCTCGGCGCCGCCAACCTAGCCTCCGCGTTCAGCGGCGGCTACCCGGTCACCGGCGGCTTCGCCCGGTCGGTGGTCAACGCCGACGCCGGCGCGGAGACGCCGATGGCCGGGGTTTTCGCCGCCCTTGGCATCGCGCTCACGACGCTGTTCCTGACGCCGCTGTTCCACGACCTGCCGCAGGCGGTGCTCGCGGCGACCATCATCGTCGCCGTGCTTTCGCTGGTCGATCTCGGCGCGATCCGGCTTACCTGGACCTACTGCAAGGGCGACTTCGCGGCCATGGCGCTCACCATCGCCCTCGTCCTCGGGGTCGGCGTCGAGGCCGGCATCGTCGCCGGGGTGATCCTGTCGCTGCTGCTTTTTCTCTGGCGCACCAGCCGGCCACACATGGCGGTCCTGGGCCAGGTCCCCGGCACGGAGCATTACCGCAACGTCGATCGGCACGAGGTGGTCGTCAGCAAAAGCGTGCTCAGCGTGCGCGTCGACGAGAGCCTCTACTTCGCCAACGCCCGCTACCTGGAGGACCGCATCTACGCCCTGGTCGCGGAGCGGCCGGCGCTCGAGCACGTCGTCCTCGTCTGCCCCGCGGTCAACTTCATCGACGCCAGCGCGCTCGAAAGCCTGGAGATGATCGCCGACCGGCTGCGGGCCATGGGCGTGACCTTCCACCTCTCCGAGGTGAAGGGGCCGGTCACGGACCGGCTCGCCCGCTCCGACTTCTCCACCCACTTCACCGGCCGGGTGTTCCTGAGCCAGCACCAGGCGATGGCGGCCCTCGATCCCGAAACGACCCGCCGTGCCGACCCGCCTGGACACGAGCCCGCCCGCGGCGGCCACGACCAGCCGGCCCTGACGCACGCCCGGTAGTCAGCCGCAGCCCGGCCTCTTCAAGCCCGGCGGCGGGCGCGGCGCGGGGTGTCGAGATAGGCGCGCAGGTACTGGCCGGTGTAGCTCTCCGCCACCGCCGCCACCTGCTCCGGCGTGCCCTCGGCGATCAGCCGGCCGCCCTTGTTCCCGCCCTCCGGTCCTAAGTCGATGATCCAGTCGGCGGTCTTGATGACCTCGAGATTGTGCTCGATGACGATGACCGTGTTGCCCTGGTCGACCAGGGCGTGGAGGACGTCGAGCAGCCGGCGGACGTCCTCGAAGTGCAGCCCCGTCGTCGGCTCGTCGAGGATGTAGACCGTCCGCCCGGTCGCGCGCCTGGACAGCTCCTTGGCCAGCTTGACCCGCTGCGCCTCGCCCCCCGACAGCGTCGTCGCCTGCTGGCCGAGGTGGATGTAGCCGAGGCCGACCCGGCCGAGCGTCGCGAGCTTGTCGCGGATGACCGGCACGGCCTGGAAGAAGTCGGCGCCCTCCTCCACGGTCATGTCGAGGACGTCGGCGATCGACTTGTTGCGGAAGTGCACCTCCAGGGTCTCGCGGTTGTAGCGCTTGCCCTTGCAGCTCTCGCACTGGACGTAGACGTCGGGGAGGAAGTGCATCTCGATGCGGATGACGCCGTCGCCCTGGCAGGCCTCGCAGCGTCCGCCCTTGACGTTGAAGGAAAAGCGGCCCGGCCGATAGCCGCGGGCCTTGGCCTCGGGCATGCCGGCGAACCAGTCGCGGATGGGGGTGAAGGCGCCGGTGTAGGTCGCCGGGTTGGACCGCGGCGTCCGGCCGATCGGCGACTGGTCGATGTCGACGATCTTGTCGAGCAGCTCCAGGCCGTCGATCCGGTCGTGCGCCCCCGGCTGCTCGCGCGCCCCGTTCAGGTGGCGGGCGAGGGCCTTGTACAGGGTCTCGATGACCAGGGTGGACTTCCCGCCGCCGGACACCCCGGTGACGCAGGTGAGCGTGCCGAGCGGGAAGCCGATGGTGAGGTCCTGCAGGTTGTTGGCCCTGGCGCCCCCAACGCGCAGCCAGCGGTCGGGCTTCGGCTGGCGGCGGGCGCGCGGAACGGGGATCTTGCGGACGCCGGAGAGGTACTGGCCGGTGAGGCTCTCCGGTTTCGCGATCACCTCCGCGGGCGTGCCGCGGGCGACGACCTCGCCGCCATGGACGCCGGCGCCGGGGCCCATGTCGAGGAGGAAGTCCGCGGCGCGGATCGCCTCCTCGTCGTGTTCGACGACGATGACGGTGTTGCCGATGTCGCGCAGCCGCTTCAGCGCCTCGAGCAGCCGGCCGTTGTCGCGCTGGTGCAGGCCGATCGACGGCTCGTCGAGGACGTAGAGCACCCCGGTCAGCCCCGAGCCGATCTGCGAGGCAAGGCGGATGCGCTGGCTTTCGCCGCCCGAGAGCGTGCCGGCGGCGCGCGCCAGCGTCAGGTAGTCGAGGCCGACGTTGACGAGGAAGCCGAGGCGCTCGTTGATCTCGCGCAGGATGCGGCGCGCGATCTCCTGCTTCTGCGGGCTCAGGGTGTCGTTCAGCCCCGCGAACCAGGTCCGCGCCGCGTCGATGGGCAGCTCGGCCGCGGCGCTGATGTCGAGCCCGCCGATCTTCACGGCCAAGGCCTCGGGCTTGAGCCGCTTGCCTTTGCAGGCGTCGCACGGCGCCACCGTCTGGTAGCGCGAGAGCTCGTCGCGGATCCAGGACGACTCGGTCTCGCGCCAGCGCCGCTCCATGTTGGGCACGACGCCCTCGAAGGGCTTGTTCACCTCGTAGGCGCGGACGCCGTCGTGGTAGCGCATGGTGATGGCCTGGCCGCCGGAGCCGTAGAGCACGGTGTCGCGGATCTCGGCCGGCAGCGCCCCGAACGGCGTCGCCAGGTCGAAGCGGTAGTGGGCGGCGAGGCTCGCCAGCGTCTGCTGGTAGTACTGCGAGGTGGAGTTGGCCCAAGGCGCGATGGCGCCGGCCTGCAGCGACAGTCGCCCGTCGGGGACGATCATGCCGGCGTCGAAGAACATCTCGCTGCCCAGCCCGTCGCAGGACGGGCAGGCGCCGTAAGGGTTGTTGAAGGAGAACAGCCTGGGCTCGATCTCGTCGATGGTGAAGCCCGAGACGGGGCAGGCGTAGCGCGACGAAAACACCGTGCGCTCGCCGCCGTCGGCGTCCTCGACGAAGGCGATCCCGTCGGCGAGCCCGGTCGCGGCCTCGAAGCTTTCGGCGAGGCGAGAGGCGATGTCGGCGCGGACGACGAGCCGGTCGACCACCACCTCGATGTCGTGCTTGACCTTCTTGTTGAGCGCCGGGACGGCGTCGATCTCGTAGAGTTCGCCGTCGACCTTGACCCGCTGGAAGCCCCGCTTCTGCAGCTCCTGGAGGTCCTTGCGGTACTCGCCCTTGCGGCCGCGGACGATCGGCGCCAGCAGCAGCAGCCGGCGGCCCTCCGGCATCGCCAGCACCCGGTCGACCATCTGGCTGATGGTCTGGCTCTCGATCGGCAGCCCGGTGGCCGGCGAGTGCGGCACGCCGACCCGCGCCCAGAGCAGGCGCATGTAGTCGTAGATCTCGGTGACCGTGCCCACGGTGGAGCGCGGGTTGCGCGAGGTGGTCTTCTGCTCGATGGAGATCGCCGGCGACAGGCCCTCGATGGCGTCCACGTCCGGCTTCTGCATCAGCTCCAGGAACTGCCGGGCGTAGGCCGAGAGCGACTCGACGTAGCGGCGCTGGCCCTCGGCGTAGATCGTGTCGAACGCCAGCGACGACTTGCCCGACCCGGACAGGCCGGTGATCACCGTCAGCCTGTCGCGGGGGATCTCGACGTCGATGTTGCGCAGGTTGTGCTCGCGCGCGCCGCGGATGACGATCTTGTCCATCGCTCTTCGCCCGCCCTAGCCGCGTCGCCGGCCGAAGCTTCGGAAAACCGGGTGGCACGAACGGCCGCTTTGCGTGTAGACTCGGGGCGATTTCACAGCATCTTCAAGGCAAAGGAGGGGAGCCGCCCCGGTCGCAAGACCCCCTGGATCGGCTGTGCCGACACCCATCGCTCAGGCGGCGTCCGTAACGATAGACATGGCAGGATCCGTCAACAAAGTCATCCTCGTCGGCAATCTCGGCCGCGATCCGGAAGTGCGCCAGATGCAGGACGGCACCAAGATCGTGCACCTGTCGGTGGCCACCTCCGAGCGGTGGAAGGACCGCCAGAGCGGCGAGCCGCGGGAGAAGACCGAGTGGCACCGCGTCGTGATCTTCAACGAGCGCCTTGCCGACGTCGCCGAGCGCTACCTCCGCAAGGGCGCCAAGGTCTATGTGGAGGGCGCGCTACAGACGCGCAAATGGACCGGCAACGACAACCAGGAGCGCTACACCACCGAGGTCGTTCTGCAGCGCTTCCGCGGTGAGCTCACCATGCTGGACGGCCGCGGCGACGGCGGCGGCGGCGCCTTCGCCGGTGGCGGCGACGCCTACGGCCAGGCCGAGCAGCGCGGCGGCTCCGCCTCGCGGCTTCCGGCCGGCGAGCTCGACGACGAGATCCCGTTCTAGGTGAGCCTGCGCGCCGGCGGCAGCGACGGCACCCGAGGAGCCGACGGCACGAGCGAGGGCGGCTCGGTCGCCGTGCGCGTGGTCGCGGCGGCCGTCGTGGCGACGCTGTTGGCCCTCGCCGTCTTCGTGGCCAGCGCCTGGCGGGGCGGCGAGCGCGCCGTCGTAGTGGAGATGCCGGCGTCTCCGTCCGGACCGGCGCCGATCGCGAGCGCCGAACCCGCCGACGCCGCTGACGAACCGGCCGAAGATCGCGTCCAGGGCGAAGACACCGCGGGCGGGCCCCCGGCGGCAGACGATGGCGAGGGCGAGGCTCAAGCCGAGACTGCCGTTGGCTTCGGCGATCCGGCCTTCTTCGAGACGCCCATGCGGGTCCTCCGCCGCAGCAACATCCGGGCGCGGCCGACGCCCGAGTCGATCGCGCTCGGCCGCGCCGACGAAGGGACCATGGTCATCCTCGTCAATCCGCAGCCCGAGCGCGGCTACCTCCGCGTCGCCACCGGCGAGCTCGACGGCTGGATCTGGGGCGCCAACCTGGCAGCGGCCGACACCTCGCAACAGCCGGACGCGCCGGACGCCCTTCCGGCGGCCGAGGACCCCGCCGAGGCCAGCGGCCCGCCCGTCGGCCGGCAGTAACCCGGCGGCAGCCCGCGAGGCTCCGCCAGCGTCCGCGCGGCCTCCCACATCACCTTTTCGCAGGTGCGGCGATTGTCGCGGCCTCGGCGGCGTGATACGGTCCGATCATCTCCCGGTAACTCATCGCATTCGCAACAGGTTTCCGCTCCTTAAATGGCCCTGCCCACCGTTCCCACCGGCCCCGACGTCGCCCCGGTCTCCATCGAAGACGAGATGAAGCGCTCGTACCTCGATTACGCCATGAGCGTGATCGTGAGCCGGGCCCTGCCGGACGTGCGCGACGGGCTCAAGCCGGTGCAGCGGCGGATCATCTACGCGATGCACGAGAGCGGCTACGGCTCCGACAAGCCGTTCCGCAAGGCGGCGCGCATCGTCGGCGACGTGATGGGCAAGTACCACCCGCACGGGGACCAGGCGATCTACGACGCGCTGGTGCGCATGGCCCAGGACTTCGCCATGCGCCTGCCGCTGATCCAGGGCCAGGGCAACTTCGGCTCCATGGACGGCGACCGGGCGGCGGCGATGCGCTACACCGAGGCGAGGCTCGCCCGGGCGGCCGAGACGCTGACCGAGGACATCGACAAGAACACCGTCGATTTCCAGCCGAACTACGACGACTCGGCGCTGGAGCCGAGCGTCCTGCCGGCCCGCTTCCCCAACCTCCTGGTCAACGGCGCCGGCGGCATCGCCGTCGGCATGGCGACCAACATCCCGCCGCACAACCTGGGCGAGGTCGTGAGCGCCGCCTGCGCGGTCATCGACAATCCCGAGATCACCATCAGCGAGCTGATCGAAGGCCACATCTTCGGCCCCGACTTCCCTACCGGCGCCATCATCCTCGGCCGGCGCGGCATCGTCTCCGCCTACCAGACCGGCCGCGGCTCGGTCGCGGTCCGGGCCAAGGTGCACATCGAGGAGATCCGCAAGGACCGGATGGCCATCGTCGTCGACGAGGTGCCCTACCAGATCAACAAGGCGCGGATGGTCGAGATCATCGCCGACGCCGTCCGCGACAAGCGCATCGAGGGCATCTCCGACCTCCGCGACGAGTCCGACCGGCACGGCGTCCGGGTCGTCGTCGAGGTCCGCCGCGACTTCGAGCCGGAGATCGTGCTCAACCAGCTCTACCGCTACAGCCCGCTGCAGACCTCCTTCGGCATCAACATGCTGGCCCTGGACGGCGGCCGGCCGCGGCTGATGACGCTGAAGGAGATGCTGGAGGCCTTCCTCGCCTTCCGCGAGGCGGTTATCCGCAGGCGCACCATCTACCTCCTCGGCAAGGCCCGGGAGCGGGCGCACATCCTGATCGGGCTGGCCGTCGCGGTGGCCAACATCGACGAGGTCGTGGCCCTGATCCGCGCCTCGCCGGACCCGGTGACCGCCCGCGCCGCGCTGATGGCCCGGGCCTGGCCGGCGGCCGACCTGGCACCGCTGATCGCGCTGATCGAGGAGCCCACCGAGCCCGAGGCCGACGGCGCCTACCGGCTCAGCGAGGCCCAGGCCCGCGCCATCCTCGACCTCCGCCTGCAGCGCCTCACCGGGCTCGAGCGCGAGAAGATCATCAACGACCTCAACGCCCTGGCCGAGGAGATCGAGGAGCACCTGGCGATCCTCGGCTCGCGCGTTCGGCTGCTGGAGGTGCTGCGCGGCGAGCTCGTCGCCATCAAGGAGCAGTTCGCCAACCCCAGGCGCACCGCAATTGAGGAGGAGGAGCCCGACGCCGACATCGAGGACCTGATCCAGCGCGAGGACATGGTCGTCACCGTCACCCAGACCGGATACATCAAGCGGGTGCCGCTCTCCACCTACCGGGCGCAGCGCCGCGGCGGCAAGGGCCGCGCCGGGATGAGCATCCGCGACGAGGACTTCGTCATCCAGAACCGGGTGGTGAACACCCACACCCCGGTGCTGTTCTTCTCCTCGACCGGCATGGTCTACAAGCTCAAGGTCTACAAGCTGCCGCTCGGCACGCCGACCGCGCGCGGCAAGGCGCTGGTCAACCTGCTGCCGCTGCAGGCGGGCGAGACCATCACCACGATGATGCCGCTGCCGGAGGACGAGACCACCTGGCAGAACCTGTTCGTCTGCTTCGCCACGGCGTCCGGCAAGGTGCGGCGCAACGCGCTCAGCGACTTCACCAACATCATGGCCAGCGGCAAGATCGCCATGAAGCTGGACCCCGGCGACCGCCTGGTCCGGGTTCGCACCTTCAGCGAGAACGACGACATCGTGCTCTTCACCCGCGCCGGACGGTGCATCCGCTTCGCGGTCGGCGACGTCCGGGTCTTCGTCGGCCGCACCTCGACCGGCGTGCGCGGCGTTCGCCTGGCCAAGGGCGACGAGGTCATCAGCATGTGCGCGCTGCGCCACTTCGAGGTCGACGCCCAGCGGCGCGAGGAATACCTGCAGGCGGTCCAGGCCCGCCGCCGGCTCTCCGGCGGCGACTATGCCGAGCGGCCCGAGGAGCGGGTCCGCGACGCCGAGCTCGCCGCCCGGCTGGAGCAGGCGGACGCGCTGGAGATGGCCGAGAACGAGGAGTACCTGCTGACGGTGGCCGAGGACGGCTTCGGCAAGCGCACCTCGTCGTACGACTACCGCATCACCGGCCGCGACGGCCAGGGCATCGGCGCCATCGACCTGAGCCGCCCGCACGGCCCGGTCACCGCCGTCGGCGCCTTCCCGGTGCTGGTCACCGACCAGATCGTGATGATCACCGACCGCGGCCAGATCATCCGCTGCCCGGTGGACGGCATCGGCATCGTCAGCCGGCGCACCCGCGGCGTGCGGCTGTTCGCCACCGCCGAGGGCGAGCGGGTCGTCTCGGTGACCCGCATCCGCGAGGAGGTGGAGGTCGCGGACGGCGAGGGCGACGATCTGGATGGCGGCCCCAACGGCGGGGCAAACGGCAACCCGAACGGGAACGGCGGCGAGGGCTGAACCCCCGCACGGCGGGGCCAAGCCCGGTGGCGGCGACCGGCATCAAGACCGGCGCTTCGGCTGGCGGAGTGGGACGAGGACGAACGCACATGACCAACGGCCGCGTCGGCGTCTATCCGGGGACCTTCGACCCCGTGACCAACGGTCACATGGACATCATCGACCGGGCGACCCGGATCGTCGATCAGCTGGTCATCGGCGTCGCCGTCAACGCCGGCAAGGGGCCGCTGTTCAGCCTCGACGAGCGGGTCGAGATGCTGGAGGAGGAGGTCTCTCGGCTGCGCAACGGCGACGGCACCCGCATCCGGGTGCGGCCGTTCTCCAACCTGCTCATGCATTTCGTCGAGGAGGTGGGGGCAACGATCATCCTGAGGGGCCTGCGCGCCGTCTCCGACTTCGAGTACGAGTTCCAGATGGCGGCGATGAACACCCGGCTGAACAACGGCGTCGAGACCGTGTTCCTGATGGCGTCGGAGAACCACCAGTTCATCGCCTCGCGGTTCGTCAAGGAGGTGGCCCGCCTCGGCGGCGACATCGCCTCTTTCGTCCCGGGTTCGGTGAAGGCCCGCACCGTCCGCCGCCTCGCCGACCCGGACGCCGCCGGCCGCACCTGGGACTGACGCGCGCCGCTGCCGGAGCAGTGCCGGAGCAGGGCGGCGGTTGACTATGCGTCCCGGAGCGGCATTATCGCGCCGGTGTAGCGGAGGCTCCACGAGGGCCGCGGCCCGGGTCGCGGTGCGCCGGCCCCTTTACCAACTCCCTGGATAGGGCGCGTAGCTCAGTCGGCAGAGCATCTGACTTTTAATCAGAGGGTCTTGGGTTCGAGTCCCAACGCGCCCACCAATCTTTTCAATGGGTTGCGCGGAAAAGGCCGCGGTTTACTTTTCGCAAGTCACCAATAAGTCACCACTGCATGACGTGGTCGTAGCGATCGCATGGCCGTCGGCACGCTGCGGGCCCTGTTTAGGCTCCTTCTGGTTTCTGAAAAATTTTGCAGAGCTCTTTTGGAATACGCGCCCTGATTAGACCCCCAGCCCCCGAAGGAAACGGGACTCCCGGACACCAAAGGGCACCCCTCGACAAGAAAAGCATGCTTTCTTTCAGGTGTATGCGAGCCGCTTTCCTCTGCCTGTAGTCCACCGTCATATTGAATGCCCTTTTAGGGCACCAGGAAGGCCGCACGTGAGAAAGTGCATCTTCCGGCTGGTTGGGTAGCTGCCGCCCGCAAGATGGGCACTGTACGGCCTTTAAAACGACTCCGGTGTTCTTTGCGGGAATAGGGGTCATCCTTTGACGACCCCCTCTTCTTTAAGCTGTCCCGACGTCTTCTGGCCCTTGCCCTATCGATACAAGAGACTTCGAATGTCGCGTGCTCGAAGGCAGCTTTGTGCGCCATGTCTGCTTTGACCCTTCCACGCGCTTCTTGAGGCGGTTGAAGGGAAGGGGGTCGTCGAAGGATGCCCCCTCTTGCCCGGTGTCCCGCTGTAGGTCTCCATGTTGGCCCCCGCGGACTTTACTTTTATGGTAGCAAGTTAAACAAGATAAATAGTATTATAATAAAGAATACCTAAAATGCTGTTATGCACAGGACGAGCATAGCTAAAGGAAACGCGACAAGAACCACCGCGCCACCAAGAACTGATAGCAATCGGCTCCGCTTCGATGCCCAGTCGCTCGCAACCGCTATCGGTACTAACAGGAATATTACAATCAGTGAAAAGCACCAACAGTCCATAAGGTTTATCAGCCGATCCTCAAAACGCCCATGTAGGCAGCTTACAATGAATATCCCGAGTGCGGTCAGGGCGTATTCTATTTTTCAGACCTTACGAACCCACTCTTTCTGCTGCCGAGCGAAGCGCATCCAAGCCAAGCCGAGGCCCAATGCCATGGTGGCAGCCGCGGAAGCGATCCAAATGTAGGTGGTGGCCTCCTGTTGCCTTCGACGGTAGTTGTCGTCCTTGTTGGCGAGGCGATACCAATGGCGTGCTTCGCGATTGTCTTTCGCGACACCTAGGCCGAGCTCGTACATGCGGCCAAGGGAATGCTGTGCCCGAGAGGCCGCCGGACCGGCCTGCATTGCCGCCTTTTGGTACCAGAGATGGGCCTGGCGGTAGTCTCTCGGCACGCCCACACCATGTTCGTAAATCATTGCCAGTTGTGCTTGGGCGCCGGCATCTCCTTGTTCGGCCGCCATTCGATACCAGTACGCGCCCTCGCCTTCGTCCGTTGGCACATCGGAGCCGAAGAGGTAACCGAAAGCGTATATGAGGCCGAGGTGTGCCTGGGCGGCGCTATTCCCCTGCCGGGCGGCCGAACGGTACCATCGCAGTGCTTCGTGATCGTCTTTTGCGACGGCCAAGCCTTTTTCATACATAAGCCCCAGAACCCGTTGAGCCTCAGCGTGCCCCTCATCGGCTAACGGGCGCAAGGCCTGCATAGCTGACGCGTAATCGCTTCGCGAATAGGCTTCCAAGCCATCTTCCAGAGAGCCCCCTGCGGCGGAGGCGCAGGCCAATAGAATAGCACCTAAACACCAAAGTGGGAGTGCTAGAAATACTCGTACTGCGGCCGAATGCCCTGTTTCAGCTACAGATGCCGATGTCCAGTGCAACACGCCGAACGGTCCTCCTTAGGGATCCCGCGACTGGTTCATACTTCCACTTTCCTCTGTGCTACGCGATATTACGATGAAGTACAATTAGCACAAACTGTCTCTTTTATGTCGCTAAACTGCTGAGATGAAACACTCTGTCAAGGGTAGGCCGGCATCTGGTGGTTGCGGCAATCAAACGGTCCGAACGCGCCACCGCTTTTGCTGCGGATGTTCTCGTTGTAGAAGCGTCCATAAGATGGAGCGGACAGCAGTTCCTGGACTGTCCGGGCATCCACATCACAGTACGGATACCACGTATCATTCAGCTTAATAACCAAGAACCGCCTTGAGGCATCAAAGCATACCTGGCGCACAAAGCTGCCTTCTAGCACGCTACATTCGAAGTATTTCGCTTCGAGAGGACAAGGGCCATACTTGACGCAAACGTATGCTTTAGCGTTGACGCCCAGGATAACGGAATATGCAGTAATGCAAAATAAAAGAACCGCAATGAACGGGATCCAAACCGAAAAGAAGAGGTGACTCCCGGGCGACCGTGGCGGCGCCACCAGCGTGAAAAGCATGCTTTTTTTCATGTTCCGGAAGCCCGTGTCTTTTTGCCCTAAGCCTTCATGGTATCTGCCTTGCTCTTGTAGGGCACCAGGAAGGCCGCACGTGAGAAAGTGCATCGTCCGGCTAGGTAGGGTGGCCGGCACCCACAAGATGGGCACTCTACGGCCTTTAAAACGACTCCGGTTTTTTGCGGGAATAGGGGGTCATTCTTTGACGACCCCCTCTTCTTTACCGTCCCCGACTTTCTTCTACAGCACGAAGTCGCTGGCCGACCAGGCTCCCGGCAGCGTGGCCCCATCGGTGACGGCGATCTCCATCTCTTGGGCGAGACTGCCGCCGGTGTTGGCCTGAATCACGGTGTCGGTCCCCGAAGACATCAGGCGAAGCTGCCCCGCACCGGTGAAGGCGGACGTCCCCTTGAAGGCGAAGGCTTGGTTGCCGGAAAGCCCGATGTTGGCGTCGATGGTGGAGAGGTCGATCTTGTCGATGGTTTGGCTGGAGCCGATACCGG
>Ga0056914_10000580_pt1 | contig 31047 bp, 22 predicted proteins | sample TNRBio252014_DNA_FD_55168 | JGI IMG/M metagenome (GOLD analysis project Ga0056914, IMG submission 55168) | Wastewater treatment Type I Accumulibacter community from EBPR Bioreactor in Madison, WI, USA - TNR Reactor_6/25/2014_ DNA | ecosystem: Engineered > Bioreactor > EBPR > Anaerobic-Aerobic >...
AATGCTTTCAATATTGCTCAAAAGAAAACAACCCGGGATGTAGTTAAAGAAGCAGACGGCTACCTGCATCGCAACCGGGAAATTCTGGCGATGCTAATGGGGAGCGACGCTAAAATTACCTTAGATAAAATGATTCTTACCCGCGCCGGATTCAAGTGGGACTACATGACAGGTATCTATTGGAACAAAGAAAACAAAATGTATCGCATCGTTTATGACTTTGCCTGGATGGATTTTAGCGACCAAAAGGTTCTTGTGGTGCGGAAAACGATTAAGTAGAGACGAAGGATTCTCCCCAACTTTCCCTTGCGCCATCCCGAACACTTCCTATCTTTGCCGCGTTTTAATCGAGTCGCTACGGAAAGCTGGCGGCGGTATTGGATCATCAGGGTCTGCCAGCTAAAGCTGGCGACCACAACTCAACACCATGGATTTTGATGTAATCGTTATCGGGGGCGGCCCCGGAGGATATGTGGCGGCCATTCGCGCGTCGCAATTGGGTATGAAAGTAGCGGTCGTGGAACGCGAATCGCTGGGCGGTATCTGCCTCAACTGGGGGTGCATTCCCACCAAAGCCCTGCTGAAAAGCGCCCAGGTTTTTGAATACATTCAGCACGCAGCGGATTATGGCATCACGGTGTCTGACGCGAAAGCGGATTTCGGCGGCATGATCAAACGCAGCCGCGGCGTGGCCGACGGTATGAGCAAAGGCATCGCTTTCCTGTTCCGCAAAAACAAGATCACGACCCTCATGGGTACGGGCAAGTTGATCGGCGGCAAAAAAGTGGAAGTAACGGACGCCGAGGGCGCCAAAAAAGAATACAGCGCCGAACACATCATCGTGGCCACCGGCGGCCGGGCAAAAGAACTGCCCAATATTCCGATTGACGGCAAAAAAATCATCGAATACCGCAAAGCCATGTCGCTGGAGCAGCAGCCGAAGCGAATGGTAGTAGTCGGCGCCGGTGCAATCGGGGTAGAGTTTGCGTATTTCTACCACGCCATCGGTACGGAAGTGACCGTGGTGGAGTTCTTAGAACAAGGCTTGGTACCGCGGGAAGACCCGGAAATTTCAAAAGAACTGACCAAAATATACCAAAAAAGCGGCATCCGCGTGCTGGGCAATACGGCGGTGGAAACCGTGGACACGTCTGGCAAAACCTGTAAAGTGACGGTCAAAAACCGCAAAGACGGCGCTACCGAAGTCATCGAATGTGACGTGGTGCTTTCCGCTGCCGGCGTGACGCCGAATACGGAAAACATCGGACTGGAAGCGCTGGGCATCGAAACCGACCGCGGCATCATCAAAGTGGATGAGTTCTACCGCACCAACGTGGCGGGCATTTACGCCATCGGTGACGTGGTGCCGGGACCGGCGCTGGCGCACGTGGCGAGCGCGGAAGGCATCATTTGCGTGGAAAACATCGCAGGTCACCATCCGCAGCCGTTGGATTACAACAACCTTCCCGGTTGCACGTATTGCAGTCCGGAAATCGCCTCAGTAGGCTATACAGAGCAGGGCGCTAAAGACGCCGGTTATGAAATCAAAGTCGGCAAATTTCCGTTCTCCGCTTCCGGCAAAGCCAGCGCGGCAGGCGCGAAAGCCGGTTTTGTGAAACTGATTTTCGATGCGAAATACGGGGAATTCCTCGGCGCGCACATGATCGGCATGAATGTGACGGAGCTTATCGCAGAAGTCGTCGTTGCCCGCAAATTGGAAACCACCGGCCACGAAATCATCAAATCTGTGCACCCGCACCCAACGATGAGCGAAGCGATTATGGAAGCGGCTGCTGCGGCGTATGGAGAGGTGATCCATATTTAGTGTGGTGAGTTTTTTTTACCACATAGGGCACATAGTTGTTTTCACATAGATCACATAGCACAGGGAGGCCGCCTATGTGAACTATGTGAATACCCCTATTGTGAACTATGTGGTAAAAAAAACTATGTAGTAAAAACTACGACAACTTCCGCCTCAAATTCTCAAAAATCCACTCAATAAACCGCTTCTCTTCGGTGATGATTTCGGCTTTGCCGAGCATTTCCTGAACGGGTTCAAGGGTAAGGCCCGTGCTGGTTTTTAAGCCTTTCGGGAATTGAATCACGATGGGGATTTTGCCATTGCTGGCCACTTTGCCTTTGGAAGCAACAATGCCGGTGACAGCGCCAAATTCGGGAAAGGGGTAGCTGTTGAATTTGACGATGACGTTCTGACCGACCTGTACTTTCCCCGAGCCGTCGAAGTCCAGCGCAATCCTGCCGATGATGTCTTTGGTATCCACGGGATAGACCGACATCAGCTCTTTTTCTTTGCTGACGTATTGGCCTGCGCCGATGTTTTCATCCATGAAGACCACAATGCCTTCCAAAGGCGAGATGAGCAGGTATTTCTTTTTCCATTCTTCGATTTTCCCCTGCAGGCGGTTGAAACTTTCCTTGAGTTCGTTGGAAGCATTCGATTTGCCTTCGCGGGAGCCGCGTTGCACGCCGTTGATTTCGTCGCGCATGATTTCGATTTCGAACTGTTTGTTTTTGATGGACGATTCCAGGGTTTGTACGTCCCGCTCCACGCGGGACAGCGCCGTTTGTACATCGCGCACCTGGTCGAGGGTTGCCAATTTGGTGCTGTACAAGTTTTGGATGCGTCCGAAGCGCTCCTCTGCGATGGCTAAGTCTTTTTCCATGCTGGTTTTCTGGCGCTTTTCGCTTTCGATGAGGGCGCGCGCTTTTTCAATCCGCCGCCGCAACTGACTGACACTCTGGTTGTCGTAACGTCCGGTTGCTTCAGAACGGAGGGCTTCCTGTTTTTTTACAAAATCAAAAAATGCTTCCTGCAGGCTTTCGTCCAAAATAAGATCCTGGGGCAGTTCAAGCGCGGAAAGCGAAGCGTCGTCGAGTTGTTTGACCTGGATGAGCATGGTTTCGAGGCTTTGAACATCCTCGTGTTTGGCGCTGTTGCGGAGTACCAGCAGCGACTGGTCTTTTATCACGGTATCTTCATTTGTGACCAGCACCTCGGCAATAAAGCCCGGTTGCTCCGCCACTAATTTTCTCGGCGGCTCGGCGGTCGTTACCCGGATATTGCCGTTAATCGTATCGGGGTATTTGAGCAGGTAGCCCGTCCAGCCCAGCACCACAAAAGCCACTAAGGCCAAGGTGGATCCCCAGCGGGTGAGCCAGCCCGGCGGTGTGCCGAGGATTTCCTGAACTTCTTCGCTCCGGATACTGATATCTTCTTGTGGATTCGTCATAGTGGTTTGGTTTTCAGGCGCCTAATTCGAGCTGGTTGCGCACTAACTGGTAGTAGGCGCCTCTGACATAGGTGAGTTCTTCGTGCGTTCCGCGTTCTACAATTTCGCCGCCTTCCACCACGATGATGTTGTCGGCGTTCATGACGGTACTCAGGCGGTGCGCCACTAAGATCACCGTTTTGTTCCGGAAGAAGTCGTGCAGATTTTCCATCACGACCATCTCATTGAATGCATCCAAAGCGGCGGTGGCTTCGTCAAAAAAGATAAACTCCGGGTCCTTGTAGATGGCGCGCGCAATGAGCAGGCGTTGCTTTTGTCCCTGGCTCAGGCCCATGCCTTCCGAACCGATACGGGTATTGTAGCCCATCGGCAGGGCTTCTATGAACGATTGAATATTGGCAATTTTTACGGCCTTCAACAATTTTTGGGTATTCACCGATTCGTCGCCCAGCGCGATGTTGCGGGCGATCGTGTCGTTGAAAACGTAGCCTTCCTGCATCACAATGCCGCATTTGCTGCGCCAGAGCCGGTTGTGGATATTGCTCAGGTTGATGTCGCCGAGAAAAACGGTGCCTTCGGTTGGTTTGTAAAAACCGAGCAGCAATTTCAGGATGGTAGATTTTCCACTGCCGCTTGACCCCACAATGGCCGTGATTTTTCCTTTTGGAATCTCCAGGTCTACGCTTTTTAGCACCATTGGCGAATGCGGGCCGTTGTATTGGAAACTCACATCCTCCATGATGAGGTTACCCGTTTCCGGCAGCATGGTGATTTTGTTGGAAATGTCNTCTTCGTCGTCTTTCGCATGGATTTCACTCATGCGTTCTAAGCTGATTTTAGCTTCCTGCAACGAGCGCATGAAATCCAGGAACTGAATCACTGCGGCATTCAACTGACCGATGATGTATTGGATGGCCACCAGCATACCGAGCGACATTTCGCCCCGCACAACATAGGTAGCTGCAAAAAAGATGATCAGCAGGTTTTTGCTCTCATTGATAAAAACAGACCCGGAGCGCTGCAATTGGTCTACGCTCAACGCTTTCAGACTGATGCGGAATAATTTCGACTGGGTGCGTTCCCACGACCAGCGTTTTTGCTTTTCCGCATTGTACATCTTGATTTCCTGCATCCCGTTGATCAGCTCAAACAGGTTGGTCTGGTGTTCGGCGGCGCCGGTGAAGCGCTTGTATTCAAACTCCCGGCGTTTTGCCTGAAAATACAGCACCCAGGCGAAGTTGATGGCCGATCCAGCCAAAAAAATCGCAAAAATGGACGTGTCCCAGGCCAGGAGTACTAAAGAAAAAATGATGAAATTGAAAAACGAAAAGAAAGACATCAGCGTCGTTGTCGTCAAAAAGCGTTGAATGCGCTCGTTGTCGGCGATGCGTTGCATCAGGTCGCCGGAAAGTTTGGCGTCGAAAAAGCTGATGGGAAGTTTGGTCAGTTTGATGAGGAAGTCGGAAATCAGGCTGATGTTGACGCGGGCGCCAACGTGCAGCAAAATCCAGCTTCGGAAGAATTCCACNCCCATGTGGGTCGTAAACAAGACNAATTGCGCCAGAATGATGAGGGCGATAAAGCCCGGTTGTACTTTGTTAATCCCTACATCAATCAATGCTTTGATGAGGAANGGGAAAATGAATTGCAGCACAACCCCGAGGATCAGCCCAACGGCCAATTGGAGCAGCAGCGCCTGGTATTTTTTGAAATAGGAAAGGACGTAGCGGAGGCTGGACTTGTCCGTTTTTTCGCCGTCGTGTTTTAAAAACTCCGGTGTTGTTTCTAATAGCAGTAATACGCCGAGTTTTTCTTCATCGCCTTCNGCAGGTTCTGCCCAGCTTTCTTCAAACGCCTCCTTAGTGAGTTTAAATTTTCCNGCAGCGGGGTCGGCAATCCAGACATGGGTTTTGTTCGCTTTGTAAACGACGACAAAATGCCCTTCTTTCCAGTGGGCNATGCAGGGTAGGGGAATGTCTTCTGACAGGCGGTCAAAAGTTGTTTTAATGGCCAGCGATTGCAGGCCGATGTGTTCGGCAGCGTCGCTGATGCCCAGCAGGGAAACGCCCTGTTTGTCAATATACGTCAGCTCGCGCAGGTAGTCTAAGGAATAGTAACGCCCGAAGTACCTCGCGATCATGCGCAGGCACGTGGCGCCACAATCCATGGCCTCTAACTGTTGATAAAACGGAAATCCTCCGGGAACTGGCATAAGTTTTTCTGCTGTCTTCGCAATGCAAGGAATAAAAATTTGCATTACCTGATACAAAAATAAGCATGAAAGTTAAGGCTTTACGCATGTTTGTTACGCTATTTCAAAAAAAAGTAACCAAAGGTGGCCGCTGTGCTGACCTTGGGAGTTGTAGAACCGGGGATTAATCTCTATTTTTCGCCGTTTGTAGAAATGGTTCCGATGGCAATGCACAACAATTTTATCTCCGTCGTCAGCGTCCTGAACAGCGCCGCGCAATTACCCGATTTGCCTGAATTCCTTCGGAATGTTCACGGCGTGCTGAGCCGGAATTTTGCAGATTTCGAGATCATTTTGATCAACAATGCCCTGGAAATGCCGCCCGATGTCAAGATCGAGCCGTTGGACGCCGATCTCAAACGCCACATTTCGCTGCTCAACCTGTCGCGGCGCACCAACCGGAATCATGCCGTTCTGGCCGGACTCGATCGTTCCAACGGCGATTATACCGTCATCTTAGAAACGGAATTTTATCACAACCCGGATGTGATCACGGAGCTGTTCGATAAAACCCTGGAAGGATTTGATATCGTGTACCTGCGTGCCAAAACGCGGCACGTGCGCCTGCGTTTCCGCCTCTTGTACAAGGTATTTTACTACATACTCAAGCGGTATTCGGCCTTGCGTATTGACGATAAAGCGCACAACACGCGCATCATTTCGCGGCGAGCGCTCAATTCTTTGTTGCGCTTGCGCGAAAATCTGCGCTTTATGAAGCCGATTTATGCCATTGTGGGATACCGGACAGCGCATGTGGATACAGAGGTGCCCTTGCACGAAGAAGCCGAAAAGTTTTCGGAGCGTTTTCGAACGTCGTTAATCGCGATCACTTCTTACACCACTTTTTTGAGAACCTTGCTGCTGTGGATTTTTCTTTTTTCTTTCATTTTTCTCATTGGAGTGGTTGTCAATGCGTTAAAGGTGAAATTTTCGGGCATTGATATTTTTGGAAACCTAAGCGAGGCCACTACCGGCTGGACTTTTTTGGTGATCCTGATTTCGGTGTTTTTTGCCATCACCTGCCTCAACCTCTACATCATGTCTATTTACCTGTCCAATATTTACAATGAAATCAAGCAACGCCCGCTGTATATTATTGAGTCGGTGAAGCGGTTTTAAAATAAGGTTAAAGGTTAAAGTAGAAAGGTTAAAGTAAGATACGTAATTTGAATATGTTACGTCATCCCCTTTAACCTTTATCCTTGGATTCTCTTTAACCTTGAACCCATCCAATCCGTCATCTTCCCCAACACCTCCGCCTTCTCCGGCTCATTATGGATTTCGTGGTAGAAATTTTCCCACAAATGCCAGGTGATGTCACCCTGAACACGTTTGGCGAAAGCTTCGCTGGCTTTGGGAGAAGTAATCTGGTCTGCGCCGCCGTGCATGAGCAGCAAAGGTAAGGGGAAATGTCCGGCGTAAGCGTCTAACCAGGCAGCGGTTTCCAGCATCCCGGTGGCGGCGCCAACGCTGATGAAATCGTGGACTAAAGGGTCTTTTTTGTATGCTTCCACCACCGCTTTGTCTCTGGAGAGGTGATCTGATACTAAATTATTTCGCTGAACGAAAGCCGGGAAAAGGCGGCGCATCAGTTTGGCGATTGCTACCAAAATAACCGGTGGCTGAAACGCAAGCTGTATCCAGGGGGCTGTAGAAATGACCCCGGCGATGCCCGGATGGCGTTTTAAGGTATAAGCAAGCACTAAGTTGCCGCCCATGCTGTGGCCGTATAAAAACACCGGAATATTGGGATAGCGGGTTTGGGCTTCGGCAACTAAATGTCCGATCTCGTCTAAGAGCGCGTTTACATTGGGTGCGTGACCGCGTTTGCCACCCGATCGGCCGTGTCCGCGCCGGTCATAAGCCAATAAAGCAAAATGTCGGGCATTAAAATACGCCGCTACGTGCTCGTACCGATGACAGTGTTCGCCTAAGCCGTGAACCAGCACAACGACCGCTTTGGGCGTCGGGCAGGGATAGTCTATTGCGTAAATGGACAGGCCGTCCGGCGTTGCCCATTGAAATTCGGAAGTGGTCATATAATCAGAACTTGCGTTTCCCTAATTCAAACTGCACGATGCGCAGCCCCGGATAAAGCTTCGCAAGATAAACATCCGTAAACTCAACCGCAGCTTCTTCGGTTGGAAAATCGCCAACGAGATAGGCGTAAACCCCTTCTGAAAGCTGTTCTGCTGCGATGCTGCCGTGGCGCGTAAAAATGATGTGATCGGGAGGCAAGGGTGTTTCTGCCAATAAAATTTGCACCCGGAAGCCGGAATAATCTTCAGCTACTGCCGGGATTTCGCGCGGACCAACCCGGGTCACATCAGCTTCGTAAAAGATAGGGACTTCCAGTTCTTCTTCCGGTTCCTGGAAAATACCGCGTTCACTCAGGTCGCTGTATTCTTTGGGAACGCTGCCGTCTTTCCCGGCTTGCATGCCCCTGCTTTTGAAATAAGGGCGGTCAAATTCTTCCGCATTGGAGCCGTACCACTCCTTTGGAATCGTATCTTGTGCAAGCTGCGGTGCAGCGGCAAGGTCGCCGGAACTGCGTGCTGTTAACTGTTCAGTGTAACCCAACAAGAGGATCGTTGCGATCAGCACGGCATATTCTTTGGCAATTACTTTGGTGGCCATGATCAATTTGTTTTAATTCGCTGTCTCAAATGTAGATTAATACCCGTAAAAATACATGAGTTTACGCATTGTTTTCATGGGGACGCCCGACTTCGCGGTTCCATCCCTCGATATTTTGGTGCAAAACGGCTATGAAATCGTTGGCGTCATCACGGCGCCCGACAAGCCCGGCGGACGCGGAAAGCACTTGTTGCAATCTGCGGTGAAAAAGTATGCGCTTACCCAAAATTTGCCGGTTTTGCAACCCACTAACCTGAAATCGCCGGATTTTTTGAGCGAACTCAGGAGCCTCGGCGCCGATTTGCAAATCGTAGTCGCTTTCCGGATGTTGCCCGAAGCTGTCTGGGCGATGCCTCCTAAAGGAACGTTCAACCTGCACGGTTCATTGCTTCCACAATACCGTGGCGCAGCGCCCATCAATTGGGCCGTCATTAATGGCGAACCCGAAACCGGCCTCACTACGTTTTTTCTGACCCGTGAAATTGACACGGGCGATGTGCTGTTTCGGGAAAAAGTCGCGATCGGGGAAAACGAAACTGCCGGCGAACTGCACGACCGCATGATGTTGGTTGGCGCGCAATTGGTGCTGAAAAGCGTAAAAGCGATTGAATCCGGTAACTATGCATTGGCAGCCCAGGATGACCGCCTTGCTTCCCATGCGCCAAAAATATTTCACGAAACCTGTGAAATCAATTTTAACCAAAGCGCAGCAGCCGTGCATAATTTTATTCGCGGGCTTAGTCCTTATCCAGGCGCCTGGACGACGTTGCAAGGAAAAAATGTGAAGATTTTGCGGACGTTGAAAGTGGAAACAGAAACGGATTTGCCCGCGGGGACTTTTTACGTGGAAGGGAAAAAGAATCTGCGAATTGCTACGGCAACTGGTCTTGTAGAAGTGATTGAAATTCAGCCCGAAGGCGGGAAAAGGATGGATATTGCGAGTTTTTTGAATGGGTATAGGGCTTGGTTAATTTGAAAAATACGGGTGTCAATAGTGGCCTTTTAAACTGGCAACGAAAATGGTGCCGTTTTCAAACTTGTAGATAAGCCGGTGTTCAGAGGTGATTCGGCGCGACCACCAGCCTTTCAAGCTATGTTTCAAAGGTTCGGGTTTTCCATTCCTTTGAATGGTGTGCGACTAATGTCCCGCAAAAGCTGATCAATGCGGTAAAAGATATCGGGATTTCGTTCCGACCATTCGATAAATTGCTCATAAGCTTCCCCTTCAAATTGGATTGGCTTCATGACCGCGAAAGTTGCTTGACCACCGTTTCATATTCTTCGGGAGACAGCGCCACAAGATTGTTTTGGTTTTCAATATTTTCGATGGAACGATCTATTCTGGCTCTTGCTGTTTCCGGGTCTTCTTTGGGTCTTACAGAAATAGTGACTTCAAAATTTGTACTGTCACCGTGGAATAGATTTTTGATTTTTTCTAAGAGCTCACCGGTTAATTCTGCACCGGATACTGTGAAAGTCGCTTGAAGCATACGCTTATATTTTTTACAAATAAAAGAAAAAAACAGCACTTTGCAAAACGTTTAACCGATATACTGAACATGAAAATCATCCTCACCGTCACCAATGACCTCGCCTACGACCAGCGCATGATGCGCATTTGCGGGAGTTTGGCCAAAGCAGGCCATGAGGTGGAATTGGTTGGACGGCTGAGACCGGGGTCGCCACCGCTTCCCGAAATGCCTTACCGGCAAACCCGGCTGCTCTGTTATTTTGAAAAAGGAAAACTGTTTTACATAGAATACAACTTGCGCCTGCTGATTTGGTTGCTTTTCCGCCGCTTCGACGCCCTTTGCGCCATTGACCTCGATACCATTTTACCTTGTTTGTGGGCCAGCCGCTTGCACAGAAAGCCCTGTGTTTACGACGCGCACGAATACTTTACGGAAGTTCCCGAAGTGGCGCGCCGGCCACGTATCCGGCGTATATGGGAAAGGGTGGCGCGCTATGCCATCCCGCGAATGAAGCGGTGTTATACGGTGGGTGATTGTTTGGCCGGCATCTTGTCGGAGCGATATAGGGTGCCATTTGCCAGCATTCGGAATGTGCCCTCCCCAGTACCGCCGAACTCCAGTTCGGCATTGGGCAATTCCGCCGAACTGGAGTTCGGCGGTACTGGGGCACGCAGTCCAAAAATAATCCTCTACCAGGGTGCACTCAATGAAGGGCGCGGTTTAGAAACGGCTATTGAAGCCATGCAGGAGATCGAAGGCGCTGTGTTGTGGTTAGCCGGAGAAGGCGATCTTTCGGCCAACTTACGGGAAAAAGTGGCACAATTGGGCTTGGCGCAAAAAGTCCGGTTTCTTGGATTTGTTTTGCCAAAAGAACTTCCCGGAATTACTGAACAGGCCTGGATTGGATTGAATTTGTTGGAAAACAAGGGGTTGAGTTATTACTACTCTTTGGCCAATAAGGCTTTCGATTACATCCAGGCGGGATTACCTTCTGTTCAAATGGACTTTCCGGAATACCGGAAGCTGAATGAGGATTGGCAGGTTTTTGAATTGGTAGCCGGCCCCGAAGTGGAAACATTACGTCAGGCCATCCGAAAGCTGCTCCATGATACAGCGCATTACCAAAAATTGCAGGAACATTGCCGGAAGGCCGCCGCAACGTTGAATTGGGAACAGGAAGAACAAAAACTGCTGGCACTTTATGAAAGGTTATAACAACCGCCACGCCAACAGGCAGCTTTTTCAGGGTTCCGGGAATCTGAACGGGGTCAGATAAGCATTGAAAAAACAATATGTGGCCTGGCCGCTGTATTTTTTGCAACTATCTTTCATACCAAAACAAACGAATAAACATGACAAAAAAACTGAACACCTGTTTTTTGCTATTGGCTTTCGCGCTGTTTGCCAAAGCGCAATGCCCGGATGGTCAATCCGAAGTTTCCGTCCTCATCTCCCCGGATGGCTTTCCCAATGAAATTACCTGGACGCTGACCGACTACGCGAGCCAGGCAGTCCTTGCGTCCGGCGGGCCTTCCGGCCAGATTTTATGCGTTCCTTCTTCTCAATGCCTCCAGTTTACGATTTTTGATAGCTTTGGGGATGGCATCTTTCTTCCGGGCTTTTGCCGGGTACTACTCGATGGGGTTGAAATTTTTCACACCCACGGTAAAGATTACTTCCAGCAATCGGTTGTGTTGAATTGCCCGCCCGGCACGACCTGTACTTCTGCCCAAATCGTGACAGAAGGCGTGCATATAGCGCCGGGCCCGGATTTCTGGTACAGCTTTACGCCGCAGGTCAATGGCAATTACACGCTTACAACCTGCGATTTAGGCAACACCTGCGACACCAAAATTTATGCGTATGACCACTGTCCGCCCGCCCCGAGCGAAGGCCCGTTGGGCGTTATTGCTTACAACGACGATTATTGCGATACAACGGCTCAATTCACCATAGCCTTAGTTGCTTTCCAGCCGGTTCTCCTGCGCATTGGAGACAACGACGCCGGCAGTTGTGCGGGGCAAAGCATTTCGTGGAGCATTACCTACTCGGGGCCGATTTCCGGGTGCACGGATACGCTCGCCTGCAATTTTAATCCTTTGGCTGAAGTTCCGGATCTGACCCAATGCGAATACCCGCCTGTGGGACAATTTTGCGACGGGCCTGATCTGGCGCCGGGCTATACCACCTTAGTAAACAGTCTGCAAATCAATAACCACCACAACGCCCAATCCTGCGAGGTCGCGGAAGGATGCATCCTCGGCACCGGAGAGCGCCAATTGCTGTATTATGGCGTCACCATCTGGAATTATGGCAACCAACCTTATTACCCCGGTACTCCGACGAATAACCCGGACGCTTACGAATGGGCAGAATGCCACGGCCACTTCCATTATATGGGGTTTGCCGAGTCTTATTTGTATGATGAAAACTTCCAGCAGATAGATTTTGCCCGAAAAACCAGCTACGCCATCGTCAACACCGGCTGTCTGCCCGGTGTCACGCCGAACGGCCCTGCGCTGGCGCCCGGCTGTGCCGATACCTACCCGGCTGGTTATGCCTGTCAATGGGTAGACATCACGAACATTACGCCTGGTAATTATATTTTGGTGCTGCGGGTAAACGGCCCTGAGCTTCCGGATTACCTGGGACGGGTTGAAACCAATTTTGACAACAATGCCGTACAGGTTTGTCTTTACATTGGCGAGGAAGCCGACGGCGACAAGTATTTTCAGATACAAAGCGCCTGCGAACCTTTTGTTGATTGCGAAGGGACGCCACTGGGCAATAGCTTAGAAGACTGCTCTGGTACCTGCAATGGAAGCCGGATCCGCGGCGATGTGAACCTTGATTCTCTTCGTACGGATATTGACGTCAGTGCGTATATGGAGCAAGTTATGGCGGAAGGCTTAGACCCGGTAAAATGCAACCAATTGACCAACGATACCACCTTCACCGTGTTGGATGTAGCTCGCCTGAATGGCTGTATTCGTTTTCAGGAAGGCGAACAGCCCCCGATTGGCAATGCCAGCAACGCGAGCCATTGTAATTTTCCTTTCCACGTCATCAACCAGCAGGAGTCTGTCGAAATTGGCCTCAATAACATCAATGCCAATTATTTTGATATTTATGCCGAAAACAATGTGACTTATCTGCTGGGCTTTGACCTGCAAATTGAAGGGGTATTGATTGATTCAGTCGTTAATGTGGCCGGGAATTTCAACCCGACCATCTCTTTCAACACGAATGGTCGGATTATGGCGCTGGCGTTGGATCAGTTCCCCCTGAATAAATATTTCGACGGCCAGGTACTTCGGGTTTATTTTTCCGAACGGCTTAGCAATACCATTTGCATTTCAACCATTTACGACGCGGTGAATGTTGATGCCGAGCGCATCAGCCATACGATTGGCGATTGCCTTTTCGTTACCGACGCTTCAGAAGTGAACATTCCGGTTTCCTTTGCCATCGCGCCAAACCCGAGCACCGGCCAGATCAATGTTACCATCGAAGGCAGCCTGCTCGGCGATGCCCGCTATTTTGTAACGGACCTGACCGGGAAGGTCATCGTTTCCGGAACGGAACTGGCCAACCGGAATACGTTCAGTTTGGATTTGTCCGCCCAAACTTCGGGTATTTATTTTCTTTCCATTGAAAACGAACGGTTTGTACGGACGGAAAAGTTCGTGATCAGCAGGTAGGGGAGGAGCGAGGGGCAAACATGAGACCTCCCGAATTTGGCAGTTGAGAGCCTGACCCGTACGACGGATGGGGTGCAGCGCACCAACAATCTTTGTAGTCCACGGGAATAAGGGGTAGTGAGGTGCAGCGCACCGTGATATTAGGATGTCGCAATGACCGTTGTTTCGGTGCGCTGCACCTTAATGTATGTGTATTGATTTACGTTTACAAATATCCTGGGTGCGCTGCACCCCGTTGCACGAGACAGGCTCTCCTTAGTAGCGTACAAACCACGTAAAATAACATGAGCCATCCTGAAAGAAAATTCGGGATGACTCATGTTGCCACTTGCCTTTTGCCCCTTGCCCTTTGCCCACTTGCCTACTTCCCCATAACCTATTCTGTCACGACAAAACTACGGGTGGTCAGCACTTCACCGCCTGCGTGAATCCGGAGCCGGTAAACGCCGGAGGAAAAAGCCGCCGTGCTGATTTCAAGCAATTGATTGCCTTCGGTAAACTGTTTTTGCTCTGCAAAAATAATTTTGCCGAGTGCGTCAATGACCTCTACTTGCAGGGGTATTGCTTCAGGGAGATAAAGGGGCATCCATAGCGGGGCGCCTGTGAACACCGGGTTCGGATATTGAGCGCCTGCGGTAAATTTTTCTCCTTTCAGGCTGGCAGTTACTACCGGTGAAGCGGTGGAAGCGCCATCAAAATCCAACTGCATCAGCCGGTAAGTATAACGAATGCCGGGTTTGACATCGGCATCTTTGTAGAGATAGGCGATGGACTCATAGGAAGTTCCGGCGCCTGCGACCCAGGCGATCGTATTGAAATCCCGCCCGTCGTTGCTGCTGCGCTGCACTTCAAAACCCGCATTGTTCAGTTCTGCCGCTGTTTCCCAGGAGAGCAGGATATGGTCGGCGTTGGGGATGGCAGAAAAGCGGGTCAATTCTACGGGGAGAACCAGACAAACAAAATCTACGACGATGACATTTGCGCAAAGCCCTGCATTGCCTGAAATGATGGTCGTGTCTCCTACGCTCATATTACTGATGGTTGTACAAATCGCTTCACAATCAGAAAGCACATCGTTGTTGGTAATGGTTAAACTACCGCTGATGATGCCAATGTTTTGAAGGCCACTCAAGCTGGGCAATGCATTGTTGTTGTGAATGGTTAAACTCCCGGTAATGCCTGCTAAAAATGCCAGAGCGCTGATGTCCACTAACACATCGTTTTGCTGGATGATCAGATTACTGCCAATGATAACCAGGACCGGAAAGCCATCAAGGTTAACCAAGCCATCGTTGTTGGAAATAATCAGGTTGTTCCCTATAACGGCAAGGCTGGCAAAATCGAAACCGGGTAATATGGCATTTTGCTGAAGATTAAAAGAGCCACCGGTATATTGGAGCAGGGGCATGGTCAGGTCGGTTAACGCATCGTTGTTGGTTACCGTAAGATTATTGCCAATGGTCTCGATATTCGCCAGGCCGTCTACGTTCGTTAGCGCAGGATTGTCCCGGATGCTCACGTTGCTGGAAAAAGAGGTAAGATTGCTCGAAGCGAGGGCGTCTATGTCCTCCAGCAGGGCATTATCCTGGATTTGTAAAGTTCGCAAGCTCGACATTCCTAAGCTTTCTAGGCCATCGAGGTCTATCAAGCCGTCATTGTTGTTGATCCAGATGTCGCGAGCGATGTTAGTCAGGGTGAGAAGCGGGGATAAATCCGTCACGGAAGTGTTTACTAAGCGAAAATCTCCGCCAATAGAATTCAAGCCAGCCAAAGGAGATAAGTCAATAACAGGATCAATTAAATCGCCGTCGTCAACGATTAGCAGATGCCCCGTAATAATATCACAGGACAACGCGCCTAAAGTAGTAAGTTGCGCCTGGTTAGTAACTGTGAAATCTCCGGCGCATACCTGCGCGAATCCCCCCTTTGCGCACAGCAGCAAACAAAAGACAAATGTAGTTGTCAAAATTCTCATAGGATTACCATTGATGAAGTGATGGAATATAGTTTTCTCAAAAAAATTATAGTATGTCCAAAACTGTTTGGAAAAGCGATGACCTTGCCGGATTTCGGCATTTGAATGTGCAAGAGGGAAAGCTGAAAGGAAGGTTGTGTGTAGTTATCGCTTTCTGAATGCAAATATAGGGTGCATTCAGACAGAATGCGCTTTTTGATGTATTCTTTTTAAAACAGATAACACTATTTTTTCAGTTGGGTTAATTGGCTCATTAAATCTGGAATCACGCCCTGAGCAGCTTCGTAACCAATCTGGTAGAGCGCTTCGTATTGGCTAAACTGAAAAATATGGTAACTATGCACCGCTTTAGGCTCGATGACGAAGTGGCATTGCTCCATGTCTGGCCTGGAATTGCTGACAATGGACAGCTCAAAACAGCGGGCAGCCACCCCGATCAGGGATTGAAGCGACGTATCGTGCAACTCAACCTGAGGCATCACATTGACGCCAATCACGAAATCTGCTTCTTCGAGCAGGGGGATCGCCGGCAGGTTGCAAAGCAAACCCCCATCCACATAAAGTTGGCCGTTGATTTCTATGGGTTTGAATACCAATGGAATAGAAGAAGAAGCCACAACAACGTCAAACAAAGGGCCGCTGCTCACCATTTCGCAGGCGCCGGTATGCAGGTTGGAGATGGCGACAATGAGTTTTTTATCCAACGCTTCAAACCGGTCTTCTGCAATAGTTTGCGACAACCGCTCCCTTAAATAAGTCAGCTTCGTAAACCCCCGGTTGGGGATACCAACCGTGATGAGTTTAAAAAGTTTGCTGTCCTTCACAAAAGCGAGCATTTCTTCCGGCGATTTTCCGGCGGCGTAAAGTGCGCCCACGATAGCCCCCGCGCTGGTTCCGGAAATGACCTGCGGCTCAATGCCGTTTTCCAACAAAGCTTTCAGAACGCCGACATGGGCAATGCCCCTTGCGCCGCCGCCGGAAAAAGCAATCCCGATTTTGGGTTTGTTTATGCTGTTCATATTTTAGACACAGAAATCTTGAGACATCCCGAATTTTGTGATTGAGGTGCATCGCACCAACAATATTTGTAGAACTGCGGGAATTAGAGGTGGCGAGGTGCAGCGCACCGCAATATCCGCATACGGCATAATGATTGTTACGGTGCGCTGCACCTATATCCATCTACCATTATCTGGTATTTACAAATATTCGTGGTGCGCTGCACCTACATGGCGTCATTAAGCCCAAAAATAGCATGAACCATCCTAAAAATTCGGGATGGCTCATGCTTTTAATACAACAAATGAAAAGTATTTCGGCTATTGTTTTATAAACTGAAACGTTCCCGAACCGCCTTCGTAGAAAAGCACGATTGCGTAAGCACCCATTGCCCATGTACTGACATCAAGACGGAGTGTGCCGGTTGTTTCGTTGTTTGCGGTATGAATCAATGCGCCTAAGCTGTTGAAAATGCGCGCCTGAGTCCAGTCCGTACTGCTCTCAATGCTCAGCAAATTGGAAGCCGGATTGGGAAAAATTTTAACGGAACGCTGAAAATCTACCGATTCCGAAGACACCACCATTTCGATATCCGTCAGGTAGCGCGGCAGCAGTTGGTACCCGTCTAAAAATGGCGCACCGCTGTCAAACTGGCCGCCTATGCCCGTGAGGTTGAACGTGAAATCGGGAACAGCCGTGCCAAAGATGTCCACATCGGCATCAATGCGCATGGCATAGGTATTGACGCCATCCGTGACATCTACATTGAAGCCGGAACCGGTATTGGTCCATTGCGCCGGATTCACGAGGGTCAGGTTGTTGATTTTTACCAACTGCGATTCGCTGTCTTCGCTCAGCGCCGTTATCACCGTTGGAGCAAATAAGTTGTTATCTGCGGAAGTGAACCAGACCGAATCTGCATTAATTTGCGTCAAGCCGTTGAATTGTGCAATCGTGCCACGCACAATGACTTCGTCGCCTTCATTCACGGTGTAGCCAAAGTCGTTGTTGCTGTTGAAGACGGCAATGCCGCTGTTTTGCCCATCAATGATGGTGAACTGCAAACCACCCGGGCGCAGGTTGTAGCCATAAGCGATGCCCTGCAACTGGCATTTTACGCCCAATGAATCTGCAACGCCACCTGGATTAAAAGCCGTGACGGCACTGATGCTGTATTGCGGATAAGTCGGTGCCGGCGGGGTGCTGCAATCGTTGTCGGCGCCGGCAGTAGACAGCAATTGAATGCCGCCGTTGAATACGCCGGACTCCGTAATGGAAGCTTTCCAGTTGGCTGGCACGTCGTTGTCTGCATTGACATCGCACAATTCCAGCGAAGGCCCGGTACCATCGGCTGTTGTTGGCCAGGGGGCATTCGGGGAATAGGTTACGAGATCTACCACATTGCCGGAAGCATCGCGCAGTTCCAGTGTTTCACCTCCATTGTTCAGGGCGCCGCTCGTCCATTGAAATGCAGGGACGCCAAATTCCTGTTCAAACAGAACAGAATCTACTGCTACCACTAAATATTCACCCGGGTTCAGGAAAGCATTGGACGGGAAAGTATAAACGATACCCTGTGCAAAGGAAAATCCTGCAAGGTGGATATGCTCTGTGTCGTTGTTGTACAATTCGATGTATTCCAAAACATCCGTACTTGGCGGATTGTACATGATTTCGGTGATCACGATCTTCGGAATTTCGGTATCGTTGTCGGTAATATGAATGGTGTAAGTGTTGCGGGTCGGATCGAGGGAAGCGCCGGTCGGATTGGAAAGTTCCAGAATCAGGCTTTCAATCGTTTCGGGAGTCGGGTCGTCAAGGATGGTCACGACGATGGATTGGGTATCCACCACGGCTGCTTCAAAGGTTACCGTTTGATTGGTAAAATTGAAATCAGACCCTGATGCAGCTGAAGAAGCCTGGCCAACGAGGACTTGCACGGAGTGCGCCCCGCCGTCGCCATTGGTCAGAAACAGGCGCACGTTGACGGTACCGGCATCTTCATTCACTTCCACCTGCGAACCGATAAAGCCAATGATCGGTCCATTGAGACATTGGGAGTCGCCACCCGGATTGGCGAAAAGTTCGAAACCGGCAACTGTGACTCCGACCGGCGTGCTGGCGGCTTGCCAGTTGGCGCCGTCGTTGTTGTCTGCTTCCGCATCGCAGAGTACGAGCGAGGGGCCACCGCCATCGGGTGCGCTTGGCCAGGCGCCGCCGTCGCTAAAATCTACTTCATCCACCACATTGCCGGAAGCATCAGACAGTACGATGGTTTCCCCGCCGTTGCTTAGAGCGCCTTCTGTCCATTGAAAAGCCGGCACGCTAAAAACGTTTTCAAAAGCCACGGAATCTACGGCGACGACGACGAATTCGCCTGCGCCGAGGTTGTAAGCCGGAAAGGTATAGACTACGCCTGAAGTAAAAGCGTAACCAAGCAGGTTGATGTTATTGTTGCTTTTGTTATACAATTCGATGAATTCCAGCGTGTCGGTACCGCTTTCAGGGGAGTTGTACATGATTTCGGAAATCACGATATCGTCGGCCAAAGGAGCGCCCACAACCGTAATGCTCCCGATCATGTTAAGGCCGAAATGGAGGTCGCATCGGTAATTGTAGGTACCCGGAGTATTGAACGTATGGGAGAAGGTCCAATTGGTGGTTGGGTTCCCGCTAAAAAAATCTTCAGGGTTGTTCGGATAGGTTGCCTGTGAGCCGTTGACGTTGTGACTCCCGCTGGAGTTGGTCCAGGTTACCGATTCCCCAGCCTGGATGGTCAGGTTTTGCGGGCTGAAATTGAAATTCAAAACCGCTACCTGGTGCTGAGCTTCCGCCAAAGTGGGCAGAAAAACTAAGCTGACAAGGGTGCATAATACCAATGTAAGAACTTTCCTCATAAGACAAGGTTTTTGGATTGAAAAAATAGGTTCTGCAAAAGTACAGGTAAAGCAAGGGAATGACCCAGAAAAGCAAATAAAAATTGCGTTAAGTAAACAGGCTGACAGGCGGCACCATATTTCAAAAGAACTTGTCTGCACCAACAATCATTCTTCAATCGGAGCAATACGCGGGTAGTGGGAGTAATGTTTTGTATATGAAGAAAATAAATTCCAAAAAATCAATGTGTAGTTAACATGCTCTTAACAAGATGATCTTAATTTTGCGGCGATCAAAACCATTATTCATCAAATCACTGGTTTATGAAATTTGCAAACTTACTTAAAGTGCTTGGCGCTTTGGTGCTGGCTGTTGTGTTCACGAACACCGGTTATGCACAGGGCGTAACATCCGCTACTATTCTCGGTTTGGTAACCGATGCGAACGGCGAGCCCCTTATTGGCGCCAACGTGGTGGCTGTACACGAACCTTCGGGAACGTTTTATGGAAACTCGACCCGCGAAGACGGACGTTTCACTTTGCCGAACGTACGTATTGGTGGCCCTTACACGATCAAGGTGAGCTACACAGGTTACGAAGACAAGGAAGAGCAGGGCGTAACGTTGAGCCTTGGCCAAAACTTCCGGATCAACTTTTCCTTAAAAGAAACCGCTACGGAGCTTCAGGCAGTTGAGGTAATCGCGGTTCAAAGCGAAATCCTGAACGGCGAGCGCACCGGCGCTGCGACCAACATTAAAAATGAAGTCATCAACACGCTGCCAACTTTTTCGCGTAGTTTGAACGACTTCATCCGTTTGACACCACAGTCCAAGGGCTCTGCGGTGGCCTCTACAACGGGCGGTGGAACTTCTTTCGCCGGTCAGGACAGCCGTTTCAACAACCTGACGATTGACGGCTCGATTTTCAACAACAGTTTTGGTCTGGCTTCCGCGCCTGCGGGTCAAACCAATTCGACGCCCATTTCATTGGATGCCTTGGATGAGATTCAGGTAAACGTTGCGCCGTTTGACGTGCGCCAGGGTGGGTTTACCGGCGCTGGTGTGAATGCCGTAACACGTTCCGGTACAAACCAATTGGAAGGTTCTGTTTTCCACAACCTGCGCAACCAGAACCTGATTGGTACTAAAATCGAAGGTAAAGATGTGTTCAGTGAGCGCATTGACAACGGTTCGCTAAAATTCAACATCCAGCAAACCGGTTTCCGCCTGGGTGGTCCGATCATCAAGAACAAACTGTTCTTTTTTGTAAACGCGGAGATCGAGCGCCGCACAGACCCGGCTACGACTTTTATCGCTTTCCGTGACTCGGTTAGCACCCCGCCGGCAGACGCCAACGTGACCCGGGTTCGCGCATCTGACATGGATGCACTGCGCACCTTCCTGATCAATGAGTATGGTTATGATCCGGGCAGTTATGAAGGCTATGACCTGGAAACTTCCAGTGATAAAGCGCTGGTGAAATTCGACTACAACATCAACAACAACCACCGCGTGAGCCTGCGTTACAACTACCTGCGCTCGTTCCGCGATGTACCGGCCAGTAATTCCGGCTCGTTCCAGAACCGCAGTGGCAACAAGTTTGCCCTGAATTTCTCGAATTCAAACTACATCATCAACAACGACATTCACTCCGTGATTGCCGAGTTGAATAGCATCTTCGGATCGAAGGTGTCCAACTCTCTCCAGGTTGGTTTCACAGCCAACCGCGACTACCGCTCCAGCGGTGGCGGTATTTTCCCGTTGGTGGATATCCTGGAAGGCGGCCGTAACCTGACGACTTTCGGTTTCGAGCCGTTCACGCCAAACAACATCCTGAATACGGATACCTGGCAGGTTCAGGACAACCTGACGTTTTATGCAGGCGCTCACACCATCACAGCAGGGGTGAATTTTGAAGCCTTCAAATTTGAAAACACGTTTACGCCTACTTATTATGGCCAGTATGTGTTCAATTCGCTTGAAGATTTCTACAAAGCTGCAGGTGGCGACCAGACTGTTCAGTTGCGCCGGTTCCAGCAGACTTACTCTGCCTTACCTGGCGGTGCGCTGCCAACCGCTACCACGAAAGCCTACCAGCCTGGCGTTTACCTCCAGGATGAAGTGGATCTGTTAGATAACCGTCTGAAAGTAACTGCCGGTATTCGTTTGGACATGCCGTTCTTCAGCCAATCGGCGCTGAACAACCCGGTTGTAGACACAATGACATTCCGCAGCCCAACCGGTGAAAATGCCAATTACAGCACTGATCAGTTGCCGGAAGCACAGATCCTGTTTTCACCACGCATTGGTTTTAACTGGGATGTACAAGGCAATCGTTCGTTGCAACTCCGCGGTGGAACGGGGATTTTCTCCGGCCGTCCGGCTTTTGTTTGGATTTCTAACCAGGTGGGTAACAACGGTATCCTGACCGGATCTATCTTCCAGGATAATACAACGGCTTATCCGTTCTCAACGGACGTGACTACGCACATACCAGATAATGCGACGACACCTGCAAGCTTTGCTCTTGCTATTTCGGATCCTAATTTCAAGTGGCCGCAAGTATGGCGTTCAAATGTGGGGATTGATTTCAAATTGCCATTCGACCTGGTGGGTACGCTGGAAGGTATTTACAGCAAAACGCTCAACAATGTCATGTATAACGACGTGAACCAGCGCCCATCAGCAGCCAATTTCACCGGCGCAGATGACCGTCCATATTACGCAGCGAGTTCGAATGCCCGCCGCTTGAATGCAAAAATCACGGATGCCATCCTGCTGTTCAATACAGATGAAGGTTACTCTTACAGCCTTACGGCTAAATTGGAGCGTCAGTTCAAAAACGGCTGGTACGCAATGGCAGCTTATAACTTCGGCGAGGCGAAAGACCTCATTACCGCAGGTTCTATTGCTTTTTCTTCCTGGAGGGATAACCGCTCGGTACGGGGCAACAACTTCCCGGGTTTGGCATTCTCTGATCAGGATCAGCGCCACCGTATCATCGGTGCTGTAAGCTACCGTATTGAGTACCTGAAAGCATTGGCGACAACCGTATCGCTTTTCTTCCAAACGAACAACCTGGATCGTTTCTCCTTCTTCTACAATGGAGACATGAATAGCGACGGCGCAACCGCCAACGACCTGATGTATGTTCCAACCAACGCAACGGATGCCAATGAAATTTTATTCAAGGACATCACCAATGGCCCAACTGCTGCCCAGCAGGCCGCTGCTTTTGAAACTTTCATCAGCAATGATGAATACCTGAACAGCATCCGCGGACAATATGCTGAGCGCAATGGCGCTATTCGCCCTTGGGTGAGCACGCTTGACTTGTCGGTACAGCAGGAATTCTTCCTGAAAGTTGGTGGCCGCCGCCATACGCTGCAGGCTCGTTTGGATATTTCCAACCTCGGTAATATGATTGACGATAGCTGGGGCGTAGGTACGGCAATTGTTAACGGTTCTCCGCTGCGTTTTGATTCTCGCAATGCAGAAGGCCGTCCGGTTTATCAGTTCACGCAGGTGGCTGGCGCTTTCCCAACGAGTGCGCTTGGAACCAGCAATAACCTGATTGACGTATGGCAGATGCAATTCGGCTTCCGTTACATTTTCTAATGGCGCCAAAATAAATCTGTTAACCGCCTGATAAGAGCAAAGAGGCGCTGCGAAGAATTTCGCAGCGCCTCTCGCATTTTAAAACGACATTATGGTGTTTTACGGCTTAATCGCGCACAATTCTGCGTACACCCGCGCAGCGCGGATAATATCTGCCTCCGTCTTTTTGAACTCGTCGTTATTTGCCAATTCAGCTAAATCGGCGCAATCCGAAAAATACTTGGCAAGCCCTTTTTTAAAAAGCAAAAAAGCAGAGCCGGAGATGGAAACCGGCGCGCTTTCACCGCGTTTCTGATAGGCGTATTCGGTTTCTACATCGCCCAATTTGTTGTCGTAAGGATGGTATTGGTAAACGGTAATCTTGTCGGAAGTATACAATTGCTCCAGAATATGCATACCCGCCTGGGTATTGCCTTTAGCGCCCGGAGCAAATGATTTGACAAAAAATTTGCGGTCATTGAAGGCAAAACTTTTCACGTCGCCGGGCTTGAGGACGTCTGTAACGTCTTTGCCGGCTTTTTGATGCTGGAAAACAACATTGCCGGACGGGCCAAATTTCAATTCGGTTCCTTCGGCGATTTTAATCGTAAATTTTCCGGTGAGGCTGTCGCCGGTGAGCGTATTCATATAGCCGTTGAAAACAGCGCTGTTGGCGGCTTCCTCTTCGGCTTTTTCGGCGAGTTCTATCGCTTTAGCGGGCGGGATCGCTTTTTCGGGATCGCGGAAAATGTGGCGGGTGGTGACTCGGTTTGCGGCAAAAAACCTGCGCGTTGCTTCAATTTCTTTCAGCAGGCGCTTCGAACGGCCTTCTTTCCAGTCTAAATCATTGGCCTGGTTGGCGTATCGTTCAGCGCTTTCTAAATCGTCGAGCCAATAAAATACAGTAGCGGTATTGAACAGGCAGGCGTGGATCAACCCTTTTTGTTTTTTGTCAGCCGGATCAAACTGGTCTTTTGCTTTCAACCAGAACTCAACAGCCGGCTTTACAGCTTCCCGCAGGCGATCTACCGGCTGGTCGGGCGTCATTTGCGCGAAAGCGGCTTTTACAGTCTCGTAAGCCCGGTTAAAATCTTCGTACCCTTCGTCTTTTTCGCGGAGCACTTCCAATTCATCTGTGGCTTTTACAATGCGCTGGAAATCATAGTTATTCCGGAATTGGCGGCCCATGTTTCCAAAGTTGGATTCAATGTGATTTTCTACCAGGTTATTGGTGATCCTGTTGTAGTTGTCCGACCAATACCGGGAAGCTTCACCGGGGGTATTGTACCTCGAAGTCGTGTACGTTTCCGGTTGGTCGCGGCCTGTCCAATACGCATCGAACAGTACCCGGCCTTCGTAGTCGTAAAGCCTCCACGAAATCGGCATACTCCAGCGGATGGATTTATAATACTTCGTAATGACCTTTTCCGTGCCGTCTTTTTGCTTTTCCTTACTGGTGGAGGTTTCCGTTTTATCGCTGTGTACCCGGAAATAGCCCAGGTTAACTTCAAGGGTAAAATGTCCCCCGGTGGGTATTTTTTTGAAGCCGTCTAATAGGAAAAAGGCTTCTAAGGAAGACTGAGTCTTGCGCACATTGTCCAAATAATACTGGGCGCCCCTGATGCGAAGGGTATACGTTGTAAAGGACGCATCGAGCGGCGTAGCAGGCAGTTGGGTGTATTGAACATTGACCCGTTCCTGCTTGATTTTTTGGGCTTGCACGGCGACTGCCGCCAACAGGAGCCCGGTAAGGAGGAAGAACTGTTTTTTCATACTGTATTGTGTTGGTTAATGGATGACCGGTAAAAAAACTTCCGCCATCATACAACGGGCACTGCCTCCGCCGTAAGTTTCGATGGTCGGGATCGGACTGTACAGAATATTGGTATGTTTTTCGATCAGGACAACTTGTGCAGGCGTCAGCGATTTGAATGCTTGTTCAGACATCACTAAAAAAGTATCGCCCGCCGGGTTGCGCACCTGGAGCATATTCCCGGCAAAATGCAGCATTTGGTCTAAGGTTATTTCAATGACTTCTTTTCCGGTTGCAGCGAATTTGTTCATTAATGTACGCCGTTCGGAAGGATCGTGCAGGGTATCTAAACAAATCACCACAAAAGCCTCTCCCAAAGCCATCATGACATTGGTGTGGTAAATTTCCTGCCCGTTGCCATCCAATGCCGTAAATGCCACCATTTCGTAGCCGATGATGGCACAGTATTCTTTGAGCAAATCTTTATCTGTACGAGGGCTTAAACAAGCATAAACGATTTTGTTGGGACGATCCAGAATCATACTGCCCGTGCCTTCGAGAAAGCGGTTTTCCTGCTCGTAATCTTCAAGCTGAATTCGTTCGGAGAAATGATATTGTGCGCTCAATTTTTCCAGAACGTCTTCCCGTCGCTCTAAACGCCGGACGGGCGCATACATCGGGTAGGTAATGATCCGGCCATCCTGGTGGAAGGTCACCCAGTTGTTCGGGAAGATGGCGTCTGCTTTGGCTGGCTCGCCAGTGTCCTCTACGACGATCACGGTCACCCCTGCTTCGCGGAGTTTTTCCACAAACTCGTCAAATTCCTCAATGGCCAATTGCTGGATTTCCGATGCCGGGCGGCTGGTATCGTTCGTTTGAAAGGCATTGTTGGAAGCGGTTTGCTCGTTGAAACCGAAATTGGCCGGCCTTACCATCATAAGGGTATCTGCGGTCTGAAATATCTTTGGCATAATTGATTATTGATTTCGGGTGATTTTTTTACCACATAGATTAGCTTTCTGCCATCGCCTTTTGTTTCATAGCAGTGGCCATTTCATGACCCAGGTATTGGTCTATCCAATTGTGTACAAGGTAGAGCAACGGGGTGAGCACAACCGCCATTAAAAACTTGTAAGCGTACTGCACAACGGCCACGGCCATCAACTGGCTCCAACTCCAGGGCTCCACGTTACCCACCAATTGCGGCCCTAATTTGAAGGCGATAAACAACACGACAAAGCTGTCGAAAAACTGGGAAACAACAGTAGAACCGGTTGCCCGCAGCCAAATCTTGTTTTCGCCGGTTCTTTTTTTGATCTGGTGAAAAATGACCACATCCACGAGTTGTGCAATGAGAAAGGCTGCAATGGAACCTACGATGATGAGCAAACCCTGACCCAAAATGACGCTGAAAGCAGCCTGCATATCGGGAACGCCCTTCGATGCATTTTGCCCCAACCACCAGTCGGCAGGAACCAATTGCATGGCGGCATAGATCATAAAAAAAGCGTAAGAAATGAGTCCGACAGCCAGAAAAGACAATAGCCGGATGCCGCGTTTGCCGTAATATTCATTGATGAGGTCTGTCATCACAAATACAATGGGCCACAACAAAACGCCGGCGGAGAATTGCAGCGCCCCTTCCTGTCCGAACAGGTTGAAATTGAAGGGTTGCAAGCCTAAAGTAGGTTCGAGGGCAAATATTTTCACGCCAATGAATTCGGCAACCAAAGCATTGGCTACAAAAAAACCACCCAGNATGACAAACAGCCTGGAAGGTCGGTAAGCGGCAATATCCACCAGNGATTTTATGGATTCAACGCCCAACGCATCTCCGCTGTTTGACGTCTCTTGGGAAGTAGTGTCGTTTTTTTTCATATTTGCATTGCTTTTGCCCACAAAATAAAAGAAAGTTACGTTCCTTAAGTTGATGTTTTGAAGAATATGTCCTGAAACAATGTCATTTCAAAATCGGCTTGTTTCTATTTTTGGGTTAAATGTAAAAAATAAACCAATGATTCGATTATTCCTGTTTTTTGGTCTGTTGTGTCTGTGCTTTTTTACCCCAGCCAATACCGCCGCTCAGGTCTTCAGTTCTTCGATTAATCTTGCTGATACGACCCAACAGCACCTGCTGGTGACCAAACGGGGGGACAGAATTGTAGGCCGCATTCAAAAAATTGAAGGCACGACGGTTTCATTTATCATGAATACCGGAAATGCCGTTACGTATGCTTTTCAGGACATTGAATGGGTCGGTTTGCGGGATGAAAAACGCGATGAACCCAAGCGGCGGTACCGGAATGCGGAAGCCGATTCGCCGAGACTAAGGGTTGCTCCGGAGCGCAATGGCTGCGAAAATCTACTATTCAGTTCTTCCGCTTTTAATTATGAAAAAGGAACGGCAGAATACCGCAACCTTCAGGTGCTGATCAATATGGTTGATTATGGAATATCCGACCATTTTTCTGTAGGCGGAGGCCTCGTAGTGCCTTTCATCTTTATTGTGCGGTTTAAAGCGACCATTGATTATAATGATATCCTGCATTTAGGGGTTGGAACCAACAATTTTATACCAATTTCCGAGAGCTTGGGTGGTTCGCCATTTACGCATCTGTATGGCGCAGTGACCTTAGGCCGGCCCAAAGCATACCTGAATGCAACTGTCGGGTACGGATTCACCTGGGGTGGGTCTTCCTTAGATTTTCCCGGCGACCGGGAAACGGTGCCTTTAGTGGCAACTTTCGGGGGCTCCATTCTCGTTGCAGACCGGTTGCGGTTCATCATAGACATCGCTTACCTGAAAGGCGAAGACCTGAATGATGTCATGCCTTCGTTTAGTATGGGCTGGATTAGCAGGGCGAGCCGGTTTGAGGTAGGCTTGTTTTCTTTCGTAGGGAGCGATTCTTTTGCCATTCCTGTATTGGCTTATGCAAGAAGATTCTGACTTTTGCACGCTTAATGCTAAACCTTGCTGCTAAGGCCGGTGTTTTCGCTTCGTACCTGTAAATAAGATTTTTTAAGCATGGCCACCATCGCAATCAACTTAAAAGACGGCAAATTAGAAACAGACGCGCCGCGCGACCTCATTGTTGGAATTGACCTCGGCACTACAAACAGCCTTGTAGCCTGTATGGAAAACGGACAGGCGATTGCGGTGCGGGATGCTTCGGGCAAAAGTGCGCTCATGCCGTCGGTTGTTCATTTTGCGCCGGATCAGTCTGTTTTGGTTGGCGATGTGGCAAAAGAAAAGTTGGTAAGCGACCCACAGCACACCATCTACTCGGTGAAACGCCTGATGGGCAAATCGTACAAAGACGTCCGCGATTTCGAGCAATACTTTGGTTACGAGGTTATTGATGAAGATACCGACAGTTTGGTGAAAATCAGGGTAAAAGACAAGTTTTTTACCCCGATTGAGTTGTCAGCGGAAATCCTGAAAGCGCTCAAATTGCGGATAGAAGCGGTGCTGGGGCAGCCGGTTTCCAAAGCTGTCATCACCGTGCCTGCTTATTTCAACGACGCCCAGCGGCAAGCAACCCGGGATGCCGGTAAATTGGCCGGACTCGACGTTTTGCGCATCGTCAACGAACCCACCGCCGCCAGCTTAGCCTACGGCATCGGACTGAATCAGGATGATGAACAAACGGTGGCCGTCTACGACCTTGGCGGCGGCACGTTCGATATTTCTATTTTGCACATCCACCAGGGCATTTTTGAGGTACTGTCTACCCACGGCGATACCTTCCTCGGTGGCGATGACTTTGACCGGGCGATTGTAGACTACTGGGCAGCGCAAAATGGCTACGATAAAACGAGCCTGAACAGCGATAAATCATTGAGTCAGGCGCTGCGTCTGCAAGCTGAAGCCGCTAAAAAACACCTGAGCCAGCACCCCGTTTACGAAGGCGTGGCTGCCAATGGCATGGTTTGCCGCATTGACCGCCCAACTTTTGAAGCGCTCATTCTGCCTTTGGTGCAGCGCACGATTGATAGTTGCCAACAAGCTTTAGCAGATGCCAAATTGGACATTTCCAACATCAACCACGTGATCATGGTGGGCGGCTCTACCCGTGTGCCTTTGGTGAAGACAACCGTAGCCGGCTTTTTTAAGAAAGAGGTTTTTGACAAATTGGACCCGGACGAAGTCGTTGCCTTGGGCGCGGCCATCCAGGCAGATATTTTGGCCGGGAATCAAAAAGACATCCTGCTGCTCGACATCACCCCGCTCAGTCTCGGCATCGAAACAATGGGCGGGCTGATGGATACGATTATTCCCCGAAATACAAAAGTGCCTTCCAAAGCAGGCCGCCGCTACACCACTTCTGTGGACGGGCAGACGAACCTCAAAATTGCCGTTTTTCAGGGAGAACGCGACCTCGTGGAGCACAACCGGAAATTAGGCGAATTCATCATGCGTGGGATTCCGCCGATGCCGGCCGGGTTGCCCAAAATTGAAATCCACTTTATCCTGAATGCAGACGGCATTTTAAAAGTAAAAGCCCAGGAGCTGCGATCCGGGGTAGAGCAGGAAATTGAGGTACGCCCGCAATACGGAATCAGCGAAGAGGAAATGGGTAAAATGCTGCTCGAATCTATTCAACATGCGCAAACCGATATGGCCATTCGCGCCCTGTTGGAAGCGCGCAATGAAGCGCAGGTCATTTTGTTGTCGGTGGATAAATTTTTGCGCCAGAACGAAAGCATCCTGGACGAAACAGAAATTTCGACGATACAGGCCTTAGCAGCAGCACTCAAAACTGCCGTGGCCGGCGAGGATAAAGACCGGATTAACGCGGCCATGGAGACGCTGAATAAATACTCGGCGCCATTAGCCCACCGCGCAATGGATATCACCATTGCCGAGGCAATTAAAGGGAAAAGTGTATAAAACGCGGGAGATTTCATAACTTTGCGTGGTACACTTGTGTCTGGTGTCTTAAATTTATCGTCTAACACCTCAAGTCTAATATCCTCCATGTTTGAAAAAATCAACCTGCGATCCGGTATTCTGATACTCCTTATTGTGGCAGCGGCGTTGAGCCGTTTGGTACCTCATCCATTCAATTTTACGCCCATCGGAGCGATGGCGCTTTTCGGAGCAGCCCATTTTTCCGACAAGCGACTGGCTTTTGTGTTGCCTTTTGCGGCCATGTGGTTAAGTGATCTCTGGCTGAACAATGTGATGTATGAAAACGCCGGCGGCTTCCAGTGGATGGGCAGCCTTTGGGTGTACGGAAGTTTTTTCCTCATCGCCATCATGGGGTTGGTTTTTTTACGCAAAGTGCAGGTCGGCGTGGTGCTCGGAACGAGCGTACTGGCTTCCATCCTGTTTTTTCTGATCACCAATTTCAGTGTTTGGCTGGGTTCCACGACTTATCCGCAGAATATCGCAGGTCTGATGTTGTGTTATGAAGCCGGGATTCCTTTTTTTGGGAATACGCTTGCCGGTGACCTGTTTTACTGTGCTGTGCTTTTTGGCGGCTTTGAGTGGGCGCAACGCCGCATTCCGGCTTTGTCCCGAGGCGCATCCTGAATATAGCTTGGGGCTTCGACTCCGCTCAGCCACCGCAATCCGAGGTGGCTGAGCGGAGTCGAAGCCCCGAACTCTAAAGCCCAGGCACTGCACTAAATGGACAGAATATGCTGGTAGAAGAGCTTGATTACTATATAGAAAACGGGCTTTACGTATTCACGGAGCGCTACTTGCTGGCGCGGGGCTACTGTTGTAAAAACGGCTGCCGGCATTGCCCTTATGGGTTTAAACGAGAACTCCCGGAGCCTAAAAAAGAAGAGGCATCTTGAAGGATAATTTTCCGGTGGAAGCTTTTGCTGAGGCGTTGCGAAAAATTTGGGATGAGAATTACAATTAAGGTCGTGACTTTTCCGACGTCAATATGCACCTCCCATTTTTAACATTCAACCCCATTCGGGGTTGGTTCCCAACCTCACTTCTACCTTTCCCCGAATTGCATTCAGGGCTATTCAAATTTGACCCTTTCAGGGTCGGTTACGCCACTAAGTTGACGACATTACCCTTCAAGTGACGCCCTTTCTCTCATCAAGTAGCTTCCTCCTCCCGTTCCTCCGCTTCCGGATATTCGATGCGTCCATGATGTATGGATTTCATCACTTCTTTAAAGACTTGGCGACAAGTCTCTAACTCGCTGAAGGTCAATTCGGAATCGCTAAGCTGGTGTTGTGTTACTTTACCCGTAATGATCTTGTCTACCAATTCGTTTAAATCTTTTTCTTTTGGGTTTTTCAGGCTTTTCCCGGCAGCTTCGATTGAATCGGCCAGCATGAGAATGGCCTCCTCTTTGGTGCGCGGCTTTGGCCCCGGATATCGGAAGGACTGGTCTTCTCCTTCCTCATAATCCGGATTTTCCTTGATGTAATTTCGGTAGAAGTATTCGGCGCGTGTGGTGCCGTGGTGGGTTTTGATGAAATCCACAAGCACCGTGGGCAACCCGTATTTTTTGGCCATTTTTACCCCTTCAGCAACGTGCCCGATGATGATCTGAGCGCTTTC
>Ga0056914_10000584_pt1 | contig 30987 bp, 37 predicted proteins | sample TNRBio252014_DNA_FD_55168 | JGI IMG/M metagenome (GOLD analysis project Ga0056914, IMG submission 55168) | Wastewater treatment Type I Accumulibacter community from EBPR Bioreactor in Madison, WI, USA - TNR Reactor_6/25/2014_ DNA | ecosystem: Engineered > Bioreactor > EBPR > Anaerobic-Aerobic >...
GTGCCTCCATATTAAGCGCGATGCCTGCCTTGTTTTCAATAATCAGATTTAGGATTACTTGACATAGATCAGGACGATGATCCCTGCTATAACCACGTGTGGAAGGTCGCCTCGCGCATTCTCCCATTCTCCGTTTCTTCCATTCTCCGTTTCTCACTTCTTCTCCGCAAACCAATCCTGCAACAACTTCCTCATCAAAAACGCTGTTTTAGTTTTATACGTGCATTAGAATCAAAAATACACGATGCGTCATAGCTTTTGAATCTCGGCTTCACTCAAACCTGTGTATTTGGCAATCGTTTCTATCGGCAAATTGTCCTTTTTCATCGTTTGCGCCATCTTGATTTTCTCTTTTTTTCGTCCGTCCATTTCCGCTGTATGAATAACGGCTGTCATTTCCAAATAATTCAATCGGCTATGTTCATATTGATTTCGTTGTTCTGGCGAAAACCTTGCAATTTCGGCAATTTCAAAGGCTTTCTCAAAAACAGGTTCTTTCAAAATAGCAGGAATATCATCGAAGGTTTCTAATTTTTTGAGAAAGTAAATCCATTTATCGAAGTGCGTTTCAAGCTCGGTTTCTGTTTTATTGAACAACGGCATTTGGATAAACTTAAAATGCAATTTGTCATAAAACACTTGGCAATCTTGATCCTTTAATTGAACATGACGGAGAAACTTTTTCTGTTCCTCTTTTTCATCATATTCAAAATCTAAAATTGCAATCATATAAATCGGTTGCAGTTCAAAGTCCCATTCTCCGCGTTTTGATTGGTCTCGAATGGGAAATGTAACATAAAACAATGCTCTATCTTTAAAAAAATTGATCTTTGCCTTCTGCATTTCTACAATAAAGCGCTCACCATTTATCGCTTCACAATAAATATCAAAGATGGCTTTTCGCTCTGATGACAGATCAGGTAAATGCTCGGTCGCTTTAAAGGTCAGGTGTTGTATTTGATGATGCGGCGGCAAGAGTTGATTCAGAAAGTCAATCAATAAATCTTTGTTGCCTTCTTCGCCAAAGAGTTTCTTAAAGCCAAAATCGGTATATGGATTGATGTATCGTGCCATAATGCAAAGTTGGTCGTGTGTTTTCGTTTCATTGCTTCCTTCAACGCCGCAACAGCGCTTTGGTTCGTGCGATGCGGCGGTTTCTTGATGCGTTCCCCACACACGCTTCCACACGAGCCGAAGGCGAACTGATGACACGAGCGAAGCGACTGATAACATAAATAAAGCCTACGGCTGTTGGAAGGTCGCCATTCCCCGTTTCTCTGTTTCTCCCAATCTCCGTTTCTCACTTCTTCTCCGCAAACCAATCCTGCAACAACTGATGCCGAAAGCGCCACGTGCCACCGTCGCGCAGTTATACAACTTCGCTGCGTTCTTGAATGGGTGAAGCAATTTTCGGGAATTGATTTAACGAGGCGGAAGCACCCAAAAGTATGGGTATTCTTTTTGCAGAAGCACGTTGTTTGCGTTTCTTCTTCGCAAAATACTGTGCCAAAGCCACTTCTTCGTCTTTGGTTAATTGACCTTGTCCACCAATAAAATCAAGTTCGTCAATTTTGGATTTCATTTCCTCCAACATTTGTATCAAAGCTTCGATGCGCCTTCAACGTTCCAACGGCGCTTTGGTTCGCCGCGTTTTGCATCTCTCCTTTGAAACGGTTTCACGCAACACTTTCTAACATTTCACGACGATTTGCGTGAATCATACCGTTTACGATGTCGTGTTTGGAAATGCCAAATCGCTCAAAATCTTCGAGAAGCGTAAATTCGGTATTGTTCTGTTGCACCCAAATTTGTTCGCCAATAATATCAAGATGAATGAGGCAATTATAAATGCGACGATTGCCGTCCCAACCGACGATCAACCAAAGATAATGATCGTTTTGCGTGTCGAAAACGGTTTCAAACTTCATGCCTTCGGGCGGTTTGCCATATTCGGCACATTCAATCAAAATGTGCTGAACCGCATTTCTAAGTATGTTTAATGTATCCATTGGGTAATTTCTTCTTGTATAGGATCATAAAATAACAAGCGAATAGACAAATCAGCGACCACTTGGGTTGCAATTTCTTGAAACATGAACTATTCTTTGAGGTCATCTGGAATTGCCAAAAACAAAATACGATCAGGTTCACGTTTTCGCATCATCACTTTGTAACTAAGATATTGCCCAACTGCCCGATGAAACTCTGTTAAGACGGAAGGAAGCCCAAATGTTTTAACTTCAACAGCAATTTTCTCTGTTTCGCGAATTGCCGCTAACAGTCGTTCTGTGCCAATATCCACATGCATCACGCCTCGATCTTGCATCGGAATCATGTATGGATCGTGTGTGATCGTCCACCCGTCTTTGATGAGGGCTTTCTTAACGGCTTCGTGATGCTTATCTTTTGCGGGTATTTCGTTTGTATCATTGCTTCATTGCCTCCTTCAACGCCCCAACGGCGCTTTGGTTTGTGCGAAGCAGTGGTTTCTTGCCAAACAGGATCAAGGAAAATAGCGATAAATGTCTTTTCGAGATAAGCAACGAACAAACTCAACGGTTTCTTGATCCACATAAACGCCTATTCGATATGCACCAATCCGAATTCGATAAAAACCGTCGTAACCCGAAAGTTTGGTCAAATGGGCAATTTCTTGCAAGGATACAGCATTTTCAGTTTCTTCGATAACGTGCCGAATCGCCTCTAAAGTAGATTCGTCTTTGAGTTTTTTCAAATCTCGTGCAAAACTGCTTCGGAAGCGGACAGTCATGGATTTGTTTTGTTTAAGAGCGAAAACACTTCTTCTCGGCTTGTATAATCGGAGGTTAAGCCTTCTTTCATCGCCTCACCAAGCCCAATATCTAATAAGGCTTCGGTAACGACTTCATGCAATAGCGCACGTTGGTCATGAAGGGCTTCCATGACTGCTTCTTTCAGCATTTGCTTTAATTCGGGAGTTGCCAATATAGTAGAGGTCATCATGATATTTTTTGAGTTTTATCTTTCAACGCCCCAACGGCGCTTTGGTTCATACGAAACGGCGGTTTCTTGGTGCGTTCCCCAGAGACGCTTGCAAAGCCTACGGCTGTTGGAAGGTCGCCATACGCCGTTTCTCCCATTCTCCCAATCTCCGTTTCTCACTTCTTCTCCGCAAACCAATCCTGTAACAACTTTAGCATCTTCGCCAACCAAGTGAGCCACTTCTGCGCTTTTTCAGGCGCTTTTGTTTTGCTTAGTTTGGCTTCTACATGCAGCTTTTTAAGATGGTTTTCTCATTCCGTTTCAGTAGCAAATTGGGGTAGTGTTTCTTTTGGTGCGCGAAACAATGAAAGCGCAAGGCTCAGGTAAAACGAGTTACACAGCACCTTTTGCAACACTGCATCGTGTTCGGTGGCACGAAGCAAGTTGTCAGCTACATCGCGCATTAGGGACTTTTTTTCAAGCGCTTGTAACTCATGCTTCAAGTTTTGAGGGGTGAGTTCTTGTACTTCGATGGTGGCATACACAAAGGCTTCGGCATTGTTCAGTTCCTCAAATTCAGCGGTACGGCCTGTTAGTACAAAGCGCGCTTGTTGTGCGGTAAATTGCCGCAAAGCTGCAATGAAAGTTTGTTGCTCGGCAATCGCAAAGGCTTTTTCCTCTTGTGTTGGATTCAACACTGCGCCAATTTCGTCTAAGCCATCAAATAACGGCAAAATATGGTTTCCACGAAGCAAGGCTTCTGCCACCACTTTGGAAGCGCCAATCGTATCGGGAAGCACTTCGAGCAACCAATCTTCGATGGTTTTTAGCTTGCCCTCTGCATTTTTAGGCCGCCACGAAACCGCATTGATCATTACAGGAATCGGTTCTTTGTCGTTATTTTCGGCATTCTCAATCAATTTACACGCCAAATCTAAAAGTTGCACGGTTTTTCCTACGCCTGCATTGCCCAAAATCATAATGCGTTCATGAAAATGGCTTTGGATTTTGTCTTGCTTAATGAAAACTTTGTCTAAGGCTTTTAGCGCTTTTCCTTCGGAATGATATTTCTTTAAATTAAAATGATCGTTGATTAACTCACTTGGTATGCCTTTATTTGTGTAGGTCAATTTCAACTTAACTTGCTGCAACGGTCTTTCTTCTGTGGGCAAATCAAGTGAACTGTTTTGCTCGTGCCAATGTTGCGTAAGTTTGCTCTTTAAACGATTTTGGTATGATTCTTTGAGGGTTTTAAGAAGGTCTTTTCGGTCTTCGAGGCCGAATTTTGTTGTGGCTTTTGGCGCATTGCTTTCGGTTGCTTCGGCGGTTTCTTTGCGGAAGAAACTGTAATAAATACTAAAACTCGCAAAAAACGCCACTAACCCAAAGGCAACCCAAAATGGATTTTTACCCCATTGAGGATGAATTTGCCCAATCAAATCCGCAAAATCTTTCTGAAATGGTGTAGAATACCAATTCGTGAAAAGCGAAATAAACAATAATCCGATTACATGTGTAATAAAGGGAAAGATGATTTTCGGTGAAAAGGTAATTTTCTTCATGTCGTTCAAAATGGTGCGTATTTCTTGGCTTTTCCACGTTTGTAATATAGCGCTTTATTGGCATCAAGGGCAACGAGAAACGGCACTTTGCTGCGCTTATCACGCAGAAATGAGGATCGAAATCCTTTCTTTATAAATCCAAGTTTTTCTTGGGTTGATCTCAAGTTTCGGCTACAAGTCCCCCGATAAGGAACAAAGCCTTTGGTGGCATCGTTTGCTTCAAAAGCATCTACTCAACGGGAATAAAATCCTCAAATGATTATGGAAGATGAAGGTTATATGGATCAGGTTCATTTTCGGGTGAATCGTGATCTGAAAAATATGATCCGAAAAGCGGCATCAGCAAATGGGCAAAGCCTCACAGATTTCATCGTCTATGCAACCTTAGAAAAAGCAAGAACCATTATGCAAGACCATGAACAGGCAGCAGAAAGTACACTGCCAAACGATATAACCGCTTATGAAGGGATTTTAGCGCCCTTAAATTTGGATATTGAGCAAGAATTAGCCCAAATGAGAACGGCATGGAATCACGCTATCTCCTTGACACCAACATCTTGATTTATTTCCTGAATGGCGACATTCCATTTACTGCTATTCATCAAATACGCAATATATTACAAACCTCCTTTCAAATCTCCACGATCTCCAAAATAGAAACATTGGGTTGGCATCGAATTGTCCCAAATGAAGTTGCAAGGATTGCCCATTTCTTAAATTTCGCAACGGTCTTTCCTGTCAATACAGCCATTGAGAACCAAGCAATTGCCCTAAAACAACAGACTAAAATGGCGACACCCGATGCAATTATTGCGGCTACAGCACTTGTGCATGATTGCATATTGGTAACGCGGAATGAAAAAGATTTTTCTCAGATCGCACCGCTTTCCATTTACAACCCCTTTGTCTGAACCTATCTCCTAAACCTTATTTCATATACACAAGTCCAAAAGCCCTTGAAATCATCGCCGAGGTTCATCAGCCACGTTCTAAATCCAAGTTTTTCCTTGTTTAATTTTGCATTTTGAAATATTTGGGATCAGGATTCAAAGGCTTGGGGCTGGAAATCCGAAGATTAAAACCTGATCTCGAACCCTGAACCCCCATCCCTAACCCCAAAAATCGTCAATCCAAAATCGAGACATGCTCCAAGCCCTGACTCAATTCCTGCGCCCCGACCAGATCAAGTCGCACATGATAGACCGATACGCCTTTGCCAGCGACGCAAGTTTCTACTACCTTGTGCCGCAAGTCGTGGTGCAACCCGAAACCGATGCCCAGATTCAGCGCTTGTTTCAGGTGTCGCAGGAAGCAAAGTTGCCGCTCGTGTTTCGTGCGGCGGGAACGAGTTTATCGGGGCAAGCCATCACCGACGGTATTTTGGTGGACATTTTGCGGCATCGCGCAGTGTTGGAAGAAACGTTTTTGTGGCAGGCAAGTGGCGATCTGCAAAGGCGGGGTTAATCGGGCGTTTGTGGTCTCCACCCACTATCCACCATCTTTGGGACACCTAAAAAACGGTTCAATTCAATAACGTTACGGAGCTAATTTTTACCCAAAATAAAAAGTATGGTGATTTTTTACCGTGATTGTACATTTTTATAAGACATTCTTATGCAAGATTTTGTATGTTAGACATTGGCCTTGTCTATGCAGGCTAAGATCAATCTGAATGAGCGTATTAGAAGTTCAAAGCCTTCTTCTGGTTGAGCAGTGGAATAAGATTGGAAATAGATCAAATTTCTACCTTCACCTACACATTCTGAGCACCTATGTTTCAAAATATGCTCACATCTCGATTGGTTGTTGCGGTCATGTTGGTGTTTATGGCCTGTAACCCGTCCGAAACGACAACTTCCTCTGATGGTTCTGTAACGCTCTATGCCGTGACAACGGGTGCAGACAGTACGTTCGCCGCCGAGCCTTCTATAGAACCCATAGCCGTCTTTCGAAATGGCAACTTCGAAAAGCCGATCCCAACCCTTCCTGAGAACAGTACCACCGAGGCTTTCGACCAAGCACTGAGCAAGGCAAGTTTACGCTTTTTCCCAGCCAATGGCAGTTTTTTTCTTTATTCCGGCGGCACACTCAATGGAAAGGCACTCATTCTTCCCAGTACAGAAAGTGAGGGCGGAACGGTTACCGGGCTTTTAAGTCCTGTAAAATTAGAAGCCAAGACCCTAAACGCGGAGCGATTTGCAGTTGCGGCCAATTCCGACAAGTTCTCGGTCTCTAACCGTGTGGTACGCCCCCTTAGTGCGCAAGAACGGGCCGCCATCTTACCAATTGCGCGTACAACTTTTGCACAAAATGGGGTCAGTGCAGCCCTTTTGGATAGCATTCAGACACAGGCCATACGGGTGTATAACATTGATGGGCAAGGGACGGATACCATTATCGGCGATTTTATCATCGAACATCGTTCCTCATCCAGCGAAGGCGATGCCACCATTAGCCGCGAGTTGCTTTTTGTGATTATCGAGAAGGAGCAAGGTAATTTTGTTATACGGACTTCCACATTTGGCAGCAGTGGCGAGTTTGTCACCGAAGAATCACAGATGATAGATCTTGTTGATGTGTTGGATTTAGATGGCGATGGCACTTTTGAGGTTTTTGCCCGCCGAAATATGGCAGAAACCTATGACTTTGTTATCTATAAAAAACAACGCAACGGCTGGAAGATGATCTATCAGGGTGGCGGCGGCGGTATAAACTGATAAGGCTTATCTTTTTACAACTCCTTTATTAACAAGTCAATACCACCTTACCAAAGTTCTTCCGGTCTTCCAGATATTGATGGGCGGCGGCAATTTCTTGCAAAGGGAAGGTGCGGTCTATATGTGGAACCAACCACCCTTCTTCCACCCCAGCAACCAAAGCACGCCCCCAAGCCGCTACTTTTTCCTGTTCTGACCACAAATGCCCCATATTAACCCCAAAAACGCCCCTATTTTCCAGTAGTGCGAGTGGCGTCCATAGCGGGGATTTAAACAATACGGGCAAAAAACGCAACATCCCCGGCAAACGAGAAGTTGTAACCTCGGAGACTCCAAACATCCCAAGACGTCCTGTTGGCCGGAGTAATTGGTAATTTTTCTTCCAATAGGAGCCGCCAATCGGGTCTAAAATCAACTCAACCCCTTTTCCTTGGGTTAAATCCCGCACTTGCTTAGGCCAGTCTTTACTCCGGTAATCCACCGCATGATCCAAGCCCATTGCTTTAAGGCGGTCGTGCTTAGAAGCGCTTGCCGTCCCGATCATGGTTGCACCAATTTTTTTACCAATTTGGAGGGCGGCCAGTCCTACGCCTCCACCAGCATTGTGGATTAATACGGTTTCCCCCACCGAGAGGCTTCCCATCACCACCATTAATTGCCAAGCAGTAAGGTAATTCACCGGAATGGCGGCTGCTTGTTCAAATGTAAGGCGTGGTGATTTGGGAAAAAGAGCATTTTCGGGAACACAAACCTTTGAGGCATTCCCTTTAAACCGCGTTAATGCAATCACTTCTTGTCCCAGCAGTACATCCGAAACACCTTCCCCAATGGCATCAATTACACCGCTTACCTCATACCCCACAACAATCGGCAAGGGCTTTGGTGCGTCTGGATACAAGCCTTTTCGTGCTAAAACATCTGCAAAGTTGACACCACTCGCACGGACAGCAACCCTAACCTGTCCTTTTGTGGGCATCGGATCCGGCTTTTCTTCGATCCGAAAAACTTCCGGCGCACCAAACTTGGGGATACTGGCTTGAATCATCTTGATTTAGGTTAATTGGGCTAAGAAGGTGAAATTTTTTAGGGGGATGCCGAGGCCAACCCTTGTTCCATGTCTCGAAAAAAAGCATGAACCCGACGGCTGTTCACGCCCAAATCTCCATGTCCTACACGGCTTGCGCTCCTCACATGGAGATAGGTTTTTCCGTTACTTTCGGCCATTAAAATCAGGAAATCGTCTGTGAATACGCCAATCCGAAAGGTTGCGACAATTTCGCCCTTTTCCGCATCTTGGGCTTGTACTTTTGCTCTATGAAACCACCCGTTCCAATTTCCTAACGTAGCCAATGCTGTTTTGAAGACCTTTTCCTTTACGGCATCAAAGACCCTTGTTTCCCGAACACAATTTGGCGTATTGGGGCAAGGCGGCAAAGGATTCTCCATATCTTTTGCGAGTAGATGTGTTTGTTGGTCGCTATTGGGGAAGAACAATAGGCGTGCCCCAACCAACAAAACAAGAATACCAGCTACGACAAACAAGCTATTGCGGTTAAACATTTGGCTTGGCTTGATCGTGTGGATGCTCCGTCCCTTGTGGGTACGGCTTTGCGTTTTCGTTGTATTTGGAGGGACATTTCACGAGGATGTGCTTGGCCTCAAACTGGCCATCGGCAAGCATTTTCCCTTCTACCACCACTTGTTCGGCATCCTCAAAATTTGCCGGCTTCAGGTTATTATACACCACTTTGATCACCTTGCCATTTTGGTCTTTCATATGGAAAGAAAAGACGTTCGCTTGTTGATCATACGCATAGGCTTGTTCTTTTACCCAAGTCCCCACCACATGTGCTTGCGCACCGGTAGAGGCGGCTTCGGCAAAATTCATGTATCCACCAACTTGTTTTCCGAAGTTCATGAACAGTAGGGAGCCAAACCCAATTAAAAGTACAAGCCCGATAATCGTTTTCTTATTCATATTAGCTTATTTTTAAGGGTGAATAAACAAATGTATTTACGCCAAACGTTCTTGTTTTGCTTCTTCCAAGGTGCGTTCTAAAGCGCTTATTTTCCTTTCAGTACGGAACAAGTAAAGCACAATGCCCAGCCAAATAAGGAGCACAACGGCCAGAACCACCCAAATTTTATCATTAGAAACCATGAGCGCTTCGTAACCAGTGGGCTGTGCCGTAGGAATGCCATTTGGATCCGACCACTTGGGTTGCCCCTGAAGGAGGGTAATGACACTAAAAAGATACAACATACTTTTGGATTGTTTGTATAGAGGTTTTATACAATAAAAAAAGATTCGGCTTCTTCTTCGACCTTTGCCAAGCGCACCCGTTGGTCAAAGAGCCACCAAGCGATGCCGAAGAACCCCAAAATGGCCGGATAAAACACCAACCGCATGGTGGGGTCGGTAATCTTGTCGAATGCCGGATTCCCGCTCGCTCCGGGGTGCAAACTTTCGGTTAAGCGGGGCAAAACATAGAGCAAAAAGATCATGGAGACCACCGAAAACAAGGTATAAACTGCCGAAATTCGGGCACGTAGCCTTGCATTTTCCAACGCAGAACGGAGCACAAAGTATGCCCCACTAATCAACAACTGCACCGCCGCCATCATTTGTTTTGGATCGCTTCCCCACCATTTTCCCGTTCCTAAGAACCACGTAAAGCGGCTCCAGACGATACCGGTTAACATGCCTAATACCCCAAAAAGCATGGCAATCCGAGTAGCCTCAACCACCCTCATGTCCCATTTGGGGTCTTCGGTTCTTAATACTTGAATGGCAAAGGCCGCCGAGACGAAATAGGCCATCATCATCGTAAACCACATTGGAACATGGAAATACAGGTTACGGGCGGTTTCCTCTAAAATCGGGAGGTTGGTCGCAGCGGAAAGCAAAAAAGCGGCCACAACAACCGTCGTCATCCAAAGGGCAATGCCAACCTTAATACGTTTCTTTACAGCAAGCGTCATGATGATTTAAACTGAATCAGATAAAATTCTACACCAAAATATACAAGCATCTAACATCAATGAATGAGATTTTGCATTTAGACTAAGTGTAAAAAAACAAAAGCTTAGTCAGAAATATAAATACCCATAATTCATACCAATGCCTGCTTATTCGCGCCACACATAGTCGAACAACAAAACCGAAGCCGTAATCACCGATCCGGCAAAAGCCACAAGCGTTATACACATTTCCTGAATCCGCTCCCAGCCGCCATTTAGCAAGATGGTATTGGTTGCCGAGACCACCGACATCAAAAGGGGAATCAGCAGCGGGAAAGCCAAAACAGCCAGCAAAGGCCCGCTGTTCCGTGTCCGAGCAATGATGGCCGCCAACAACGTGGTTGTGCCCGAAAGCCCCAGTGTGCCTAAAAAAAGTACCAAGGCCAGCTGCCACAGGTTTTCTACCGCAATGTTCATCAACACCAAAAAAGCCCCTAAACCTAAAATATTCAATATAAACAACAAGATAATATTGAACACCAATTTTCCAGCATACACCATACTACCCCGCGAATGGAGTTGGAGCAACAAGACCGTACCTTGATCCACCTCCGATACAAACCCCCGCCCAAGCCCAATCACCGAGCCAAACAATAGGATCACCCAGATCAAGGCCGATTGCACCCGTGTACTGATGACTTCGTTGCCAAGAGAAACCACCACCAAGAACAACGTGGACGCAATGAACATCAACAACATATTGAGTGCATAACGGCTCCTCAGTTCCAGACGAACGTCTTTTTCAAATACTGCATAGGCTCCCAACAACCATAGGCGGAATGGCGAGGCAGGGTGGGCGTTATGTGTTGTATTTTCCTTATACATTTTTAAGATCAAAACGCTCCGACAAACCCGATTTCAGGCGTTAAGTGGTAGCCAAACTGTGCCTGTACCACTTGTTGTGCATGTGCAATGAGCCTACGGACATCGGTAGCGGTTGCATGGCCACGATTAATGATAAAATTTGCATGTTTGGTCGAGATTTCCGCACCACCTATTTTCATGCCTTTTAATCCGGCTTGGTCTATGAGCCGTCCAGCACCTATTCCCTCAATTTTCTTGAAGATACTGCCCGCACTTGGCTCGGTCATGAGCGGTGGGTGGCGCTCCGTGCGCCAGCGAAGGTTTTCGCGCATCGTGTGGCGTAGGCGTGATTCGGGCGCTTTTTCTAATTGGAACGTCGCAGAAAGCACAATATCACCGGAGTGGTGCAACCTCGATTCGTCGTAACCAAATTCAAACCATGCCCGATCTACCGTCATGATCTCGTTTTCGGGTGATACCAGCCGTGCTGATAACAAAACCTCCTCGATGAACATTGTGCGGCTACGTTCGGGCGGCGGCGACAAGAAGTGTAGATTTTGCCATAGTGCCCCACCGACGGTACTGGGGATACCAGCATAATGCTCCAAGCCACCAAACCCCGCAGCAACCGCCATTTCGATCAAGTCCGGAAAAACCAATGCTCCGCTTTCGGCAGTTAATAGCCCAGTTTCCATGTCCAAACTTACCGCCTTTCCCACATTTCGAATCACCAATCCACGAAATCCTCCGTCCCCAATCAAGATATTCGCCCCCAATCCCAATAAAAAATAGGGAATGCCTGCGTTTCGTGCCTCGGTGACGGCCAGAACCAATTCAGTTTCGGAAGTAGCTTCATAAAAATAATCTGCCTTGCCTCCAATTCTAAACGTCGTGAAGGGCGCTAAAACAACATTTTCTTGGAGTTTTGGCTCAAGCAACTTTAAAAGGCTCATGTATGCTAAGGGGAGTTTGGTCAGGGCTATAGGTCATAAAGTAGGCTTCTATTGCCTTCTCACCAAGTGGGGTTATGGGAAAAGTAGGGGGATTTTGATGTTTAAGGAAACGTTCGGAAGAGGGTTGCCCGCAAGCCCAATTCCAAAAGGAACAAAAACAAAGCCGGCCACAAAAAGAACGGATACAACTCCTCGGCATCGGTATAAATCCGTTGTTCTATTTTGGTCTTTTCTAATGAACTGATTTCCTGATAAATGGATTCTAATGCACCATCGGTGGTTGCCCTAAAGTATTTTCCACCGGTGTTTTTGGCCACATTTTGCAACATGTCCTCGTCTATCTCCACTGGAACTTGCACCGTTTGACGACCAAAAAGTGGGGAATCCATCGGATATGGTGCAGTCCCTTTACGTCCTACCCCAATGGTATAAACCCGCACGTCCATACTGGCCGCAACCTCAGAGGCGGTAACCGGATCAATTACCCCATGATTGTTTTGACCATCGGTGAGCAAAATCACCACTTTGCTCTTGGCCTTGGTATCCCGAAGACGATTTGTGGCCGTAGCAAGCGCCGTCCCGATCGCTGTCCCGTCTTCGATCACATCCATTTGCACATCCGCGAGCATATTCTGAGCAAAGTCATAATCTAACGTAAGTGGGAATTGTGTATAAGCTTCTGCTGCAAAAACAATCAGCCCCACCCGATCCGAAATCCGGCTTGCAATAAATGCGGAGGCAACTCGCTTTGCTGCTTCAAAACGGTTTGGCTCAAAATCCATGGCTTTCATCGAGGTAGAGACATCCATTACCATCATAATATCTATGCCTTCGGCAAATTTCTCATTCGAGGTATGGGTTGCTTGAGGACGCGCCAAAGCGACAATGGCAAGCGCAATGGCCACATAACGAAGTACTGTTGGAATCCACGCAAGACGAACCCGCCAAGAAGTGGGCATACTTTGCAAAAAGGCCACATTACTAAACAGAAGCCCCGTTTTACCCTTGCGTTTCTGCCACAAAAACCAGATTACCAACATTGGGATCAAAGCCAATAACAACAAAAACCAAGGCTGGGCAAATTGTTCTATGCGCGGAAAACTCATAAGCATTAGACGTTTTTATGGGTTTGGAGAGCAGCTAAAAGCGCAGGTAGCACTTCTCCGGCCTTCCCGCCGAGAACCAAATCCATCTCATTTGCAAGAGCAGAAGGCGTCACGTTGATTTCTACCAAGAAAGCGCCCCTACGTTTGGCTACCATCGGTAAATGCGCCGCCGGATAAACCAAGCCGCTGGTTCCGATAGAGAGCAATACATCAGCAACCTCGGCGCGTGCCCATGCTTCGTCTAATGCTTGCTTAGGCAAAGCTTCACCGAACCACACAACCGCCGGACGAATCAGGCCGCCGCAGTTTGCACAACTTGCCACTTTTCCGGCATCCATCACAGAAAACGCGGATTCTGGAGCCTCCAACCCACATTCAATACAATAAAATTGATGGATATTTCCGTGCAGTTCGATCACTTTTTCACTGCCAGCGCGTTGGTGCAGACGATCTACATTTTGGGTCACCAACGTCAATTCCGGAACAGCCGAAGAAAGTGCTGCTAAAGCCAAATGCCCCGGATTCGGCAAAGCGGCCAAGATTGCTTTTCTACGTGCTGCATACCAACCTTGCACCAATTTGGGGTCACGACGGAAGGCCTCTTCGTTTGCCAAATCCTCCGGGCGATATTGATCCCAATGACCACCCGGATCACGGAAGGTTGCCAAGCCGCTTTCTGCACTTATTCCAGCACCTGTAAGCACTAAAATCCGTTCGGAAGCCCGCAATTTATCTATCAACTTACGTGGAATCATGCTTTTGCCTCCGGTTGGTCAACGGGTTTTTGTTGGTCTGTTGCCGCCGGACGCAACAAAAACTCAACGTTTTGAAGCAGGTTTTTGGCTTGTTGCAACGTCTCGGCATGTGCAGTATTTTGCGGAATATAATCAGCAAATTTAACCAAGTCCGACAAAGAAAGGACAGACGCCAATTCATTGACCGTAGCACTTGGCAATGGTAAACGCATTTTACGGCCTTCTTTGGCACGTAATAGGGCGAGTAATTCGCCTGTTGTGGATTCCAAAGCCGGTATCCGCAAGGTTTTCTCCAAATACATCCGCAAGACCTCCGAAAGTTCGGTGTAATAGGCTTTAACCTGCTCTGGGTCTTGCAAATCCCACGTTTCCAAGGCATCCAACCTCGCCAAAGCCTTTTCATACAAGGTTAGAACGGGCACTGGCTCCGGTAAAGGCTTATCATCAGGCTGTTTCCGGTATTTTCGCCAAAGCCACCAGCCCAGCATCGTAACCCCCACAAACAATAAACCCACCCAAAGCCACGTCTTCCAGTCCGTGCCAAATTCGGCAATTGGGGTAAGGTCTTTTAGTTCTTGTGCATTTTGAGGAACAACACTTTTAAGTTTAAGGCCAAGCGGTGGGGTTGTTTGCCACAAGGTGTCTTTATCTGCAACAAGACCATAAGGCAACCGCACCTGCACGGAATCCAACCCAAACACCGCAGCTTCAAATTGTATGGCCGTTACTTCTGGCCCATTGTTTGTTCGGCTTTTTTCGCGCACCACCTCGCGCAGCAAATCCACATCTCCCCACGGTTTCCCAACGGATGGCGGAATCAGTACCTGCCCAGTCCCTACTTCTACCGATAACGTCAAGGTAAATCTTTCCCCGTTCTGAACAGAATCCACCGAGGCTTCCAACCATGCCTTCTGCGCCCAGACAAAAGCAGCAAAGCCTTGTAAAAATAAAAAGATACAAAGCGTAAGGATTAGGGAATATAACTTTGTTTTTACCATAACTTCGGAAAGAAAGAGGGTACTTCGCGTTGATACGACTCAAATTGTTGCCCAAAAGTATCCAACAAGATTTTTTCTTCTCGGATCATATGAATATAGGTTCCCCATGCAAAAAACAATAGGCCAAGTACAGCCCCTAACCAAGAACTCACCGTCATGCTGGTTGCAAATAAAAGGCAAAACCACCCTACAAACATCGGATGCCGAATAACCGCATAAGGCCCTTCTTGTACCAATCGCAAAGGTTCCGCAGCCTCAAACCGCATAGGAGGCTTAAAGCGGATGCTCTTGTGTGCATGAACCAACAACCACCAACCAAAAAAACCGACCGATAACGACAAGACCCCAAAAAACCATTGACCGAAAAACGAGATGTTGAAGAGCGGCACAAAAACAGGACGTTGTACCCCGATACACACCACAAAACCCAAAATCTGGAGGAAACTCCCTAGAATAGAACGGCTACGGCGCAATTCCGGATGAGTCGGTACTAACGCCTGATACAAAAAGGTTATAAAAAAAAGAAACCAACAAATCACAAGGCCGCTAAAAAGCAAGCGCTGAATTAACTCGGTTTCCATATACACAAGGTTATCATGTGGTAAAAATCAACGACGACGATGCCGCTCCCTAAAATAGCGCGATAGAGGTTCAATATAGCTCGTATCCGTTCTTAACTCCACCAAATCTACTTGCATTTTTCGGAACCGCATTGCCCGTTCTGCATCCCGCGTGCGATTGATCGTCCGTAATCTTTTTTGAACCTCCTTACTCGCCGTATCACACACAAACGTTTCGCCCGTCTCGGCATCCATCACCTCTAAAAGCCCCAAATTGGGCAGTTCTGCCTCCCGCTTATCCGATATGCGTATAGCAATCGTATCATGACGCCGGCCCAAAATCTGTAGAGGCCGCTCATAACCACGATGAATAAAGTCGCTGAGAATCAACACAATAGACCGACGCCGTAGCGTGTGGAGCAAATGTTCGAGCGCCACACCAATATCTGTCTGTATAGACAATGGATTGAAAGCGTACAAATCCCTGATAATCCGAAGCACATGCCGACGACCTTTTTTGGGAGGGACAAACAATTCCACCCGATCACTAAAAAGCAGCAAGCCCACTTTATCGTTGTTCTGAATGGCACTAAAGGCCAAAACCGCGCAAACCTCGGCTGCTAAGTCTTTTTTAAACATTTGCCGCGAACCAAACATCCCCGATCCCGAAATATCAACGGCGAGCATAAGCGTTTGTTCGCGTTCCTCCTGAAAGACCTTCACATACGTCTCGTCCCCGCTTCGCGCCGAAACATTCCAGTCTATGGCTCGAATGTCATCTCCAAATTGGTATGGCCGTACCTCGACAAACTCCATGCCTCGCCCTTTAAAGGCGGAATGATATTCACCACCAAACAAATTGGATACTATCCCCTTTGTTCGGATTTCCAACTGTCGGACTTTTCGCAGAATTTCGCGTGGAATCATGGTGGCGCTAATGTAATGGCGTATGCTGTAAAGGCACAATATACAAAACCCCCATCGGAAACCGATGAGGGCACGCTTTGCGGAGGGGGAGGGATTTGAACCCCCGGTACCTTTCAGTACGTCGGTTTTCAAGACCGGTGCAATCAACCACTCTGCCACCCCTCCTAAAGGACAAATTCAAGTATTGAAAGGTTTACCTGCGTCAATATCTTGAATTTTGTTGCGGAAGGGGCGGGATTCGAACCCGCGGTACCTTTCGGTACGTCGGTTTAGCAAACCGGTGGTTTCAGCCACTCACCCACCCTTCCGGATGTCTTTAGATTACCATTGAGACTTGTAATATAAAACTTTTTTATTGGTCTTCGCAATAGGATACCAATAAAAGCCATTCATCACAGCAAGTTCACCCACGAATACGAGCTGCTTTCATTCGCGCCAAAGCCAAAACAAGGTTGGCAATTCCCAGAATAAACAAAACTTGGTTAAAAGACCCTGCCCGTAAGTATTCTACCAAAGTAAAGACCAACATGGCCAAACCCAGCCCTAATGCCAGAAAGCCCGTAATTTGTCGCGGAGGGTGTTGTTGCGGGTTTTGCTCTTCCATATACCTTGGTGTTTAGTGAATGATTTTAATGTCTTAATGGAAACCGCTCTTCACGAATGAGGCGCTGTAAACACGCTAAGAAAGGTCATATCCTTTCTGCCTCTTTCTCATGTGTATGATACAAAAAAGGCACCGTCGGAACAACAGTGCCTTCGTTTAGACTCTTTTTCGAGACCCTTATCCTAAAGCATCTGCACCAGAGGAAACTTCAATAATTTCTTTGGTGATTGCGGCTTGGCGCTCACGGTTATAGGTAAGCCGGAGTTGTCGTAACAATTCGCCTGCGTTGTTGGTTGCATTTTCCATCGCCACCATTCTTGCGCCTTGCTCGGCAGCATTCGACTCAAGGCTCATGCGCCACAACTGTAAGTTCAGATACCTTGGGATCAATTCGTTCACCAAAGAAGCGGCATCCGGCTCAAAGATGTATTGGTCTTTGAAGTTCTTCGTCGGATGGTATTGATGGGCTTCATCGGTAAACTTCTCCATGATCGGTGTCACAAAGCGCTCGTGGGGTATGGGCAAAAACGGCTCGGCAATCAAGTTTTGGGAGATGGTATTTCGGAACTCGTTATAAACAATAACCACCTTATCCCACTTCCCTTCTAAATAGCCCTCACGGATCAGGTCTTCAATCTCGTCGTTTTGGCGGACGTTGAGATGCTGGAAGTATCCACGATAGTCTCCCACCATGTTTGCGCCGCGTCGGGCAAAATAATCATGTCCTTTACGCCCTAAGCACATCATCAACAAATTCCCATTTGCTTCATATGTCGCATATTCTTCTTTAATCAGCGATTCCGCCTTTTTGATCACGTTGGTATTGAATGCACCAGCCAAGCCGCGATCCGCCGAGATCAGCACGATCAAAACATTGTTCACCTCCGCTCTGGGCTTGAGCAACGGATGTGTATCCGGATCTATGCTGGCCTGCATTTCGGAAATAAACTCGTGTATTTTGAAAGCATAGGGGCGTGTCGCAAAGATTTGCTCCTGTGCCTTACGCAACTTGGAAGCCGCTACCAACTTCATGGCCGACGTCACCTGCTGGGTATTAATAACCGAGGCAATTCGGTTGCGTATTTCCTTTAAGTTTGCCATGTCTTTCTAAAGGTTCATCACGATAAGAAAGGGGAAGACTCCCCCAATGGCTCGGATTATGCGCCGTAAACGTTCAAGAGGTCTTTAGCAGCGCCTTCAATCGCTTTCGCGGTCTCGTCGCTCATGGTCCCAGTCGCTGTAATACCATCCATCTGAGCGGTATAGCGGGTGCGTAGCGTTTCGTTTAGCTCTTGCAAGAAGAAGCGAACTTTGTCTGCGGGTAATTTATCCAGCACACCTTTACCTGCCAAATAGATCTCTGCAATTTGGTAAGCAACACCCATCGGTTGGAACTGTCCTTGCTTCAACATTTCTACCAGACGTTCCCCACGGCGGAGTGTCGCTTGGGTGGCGGCATCCAAGTCCGATCCAAACTTGGCAAACGCTTCAAGGCTTCGGTAGTTGGCCAAATCCAAACGCAACGTACCGGCCACTTTTTTCATCCCCTTCACTTGGGCATTCCCCCCTACACGACTAACCGAGATCCCTACGTTGATCGCCGGACGAACACCGGAGTTAAACAGGTTGGACTCCAAGAAAATCTGGCCATCGGTAATAGAGATTACGTTCGTCGGGATGTATGCAGAAACGTCCCCCGCTTGCGTTTCGATTACCGGAAGGGCTGTTAACGAACCACCACCTTTTACTTTGCCCTTAAGAGATTCGGGCAAATCGTTCATATTTTTGGCAACCTCGTCTGCACTGATGATCTTTGCCGCACGCTCCAAAAGGCGGCTGTGCAGGTAGAATACGTCGCCGGGGTAGGCTTCGCGGCCCGGAGGACGACGCAGCAAGAGCGAAACCTCGCGGTAAGCAACCGCTTGTTTAGAAAGATCATCGTAGATCACCAAGGCGTGGCGGCCTGTATCACGGAAATACTCCCCGATAGCGGCGCCTGCAAAGGGTGCGACAAACTGTAACGGTGCGGCGTCGGAAGCGGGTGCATTTACGATAACGGTATAATCTAAGGCCCCATTCTCTTCGAGAGACCGCATCACTTGCGCGACCGTCGAAGATTTTTGACCAACCGCCACATAGATACAGAAAACGGGCTTATCCGTCTTGTGGGTATCTTTTTGGTTGATGATGGTATCCACCAAAACGGCGGTTTTACCCGTTTGGCGGTCACCAATCACCAATTCGCGCTGACCACGCCCAATCGGGATCATCGCATCAATGGCCTTAATACCCGTTTGAAGAGGTTCTTTTACAGGCTCACGAAAAACAACCCCCGGCGCGATGCGTTCGAGCGGCATTTCATAGGTCTCGCCTGTAATAGGCCCCTTGCCATCAATCGGGTTGCCGAGTGGGTCAATCACTCGTCCCAACATGGATTCAGAAACCCGGATGGAAGCAATCCGCTTGGTACGGCGTACTTCATGGCCTTCTTTTACCAGATCGCTTTTACCAAACAATACCGCCCCAACGTTGTCTTCTTCGAGGTTGAGCACCATTCCGGTAACACCGGAAGCGGAAAACTCGACCAATTCCCCAGACTGGACGTTCGAGAGGCCATAGATACGGGCAATCCCGTCCCCCACTTGGAGTACGGTGCCAACTTCATATACATCCGTTTCGCTTGCGAAATTACCCAGCTCGCTGGTCAGCACAGCTGTAATTTCATCGGGGCGGATTGCAGTTGCCATGTTTATTCTCTTTCAAAAGTTGATTATTCGGGTTGATTGACTTTCACTTTAAAGTATGTTGTACGAATCAGTTGCTCAAGAACGAACCTTTGAGCAGACGTTCGCGCAATGCCTTCAACTTGGTTTTCACACTCCCATCGTAAACGGTATCTCCAATTCGGACGATGGCTCCACCAATCAGGCTTTCATCTATCTTAACCTGAAGCCGGATTTGCTTTCCGGTACGTTTTTCCAGCTCTTGCTTCAGTGCGCCCAATTCGTCTTCTTGCAATGAAAAAGCCACACGCACCTCAGCCACCAGAATGCCTTCTTGGTCGTTCCGGAGGGCTTGGTATGCCTCACAAACTTCCTTAATCATGGATTCTCGGCCTTTTTGCACAAGCATGATAACGAAGTTCTGAAAATCGGAAGACACTTTATTGACGAGCAATTTTTGGAGTACCGCCTCTTTTTGTTCGCGATTGACGATAGGGCTTGCAAAAAGCAAACTGAGCGGGCGCGACGCTACGAGGGTTTGCAACAACAGCGCGGCATCGGCATCCACCGCTGCTACATTTTTTTGTGCATTGGCATTCGCAAACAAGGCTTGTGCATATCGCCGCGCAATGTTTTGGCTCATGTTTTCCTTTGGTTATCGGTCATTGACTTCACCGTTAATAGGCGTTTCCGCCAAGGTGCAGTGCATGACTGTAATGGCACAAGTTTAGTTTTTGGACAAGTCTTTAATAAAGCTATCCACCAACTTCCGTTGTTTTGGGGAATCCAAGTTTTCTTTTACCACTTTTTCGGCAGCCGTGATGACCAAACTTGCCACTTCGGATCGGAGGGCTTCTAAAGCGCCTTGTTTTTCGCGGGCGATTTCTGCCTGAGCCAGATCCTGCATCTGCTTAATATGTGCCTTGGCCTTTTCCTCCTCGGTTTTACGAAGTGTCTCGGCGGCCTCACGGGCATCTCGGATTATTTGCTGCGCCTGCAATTCGGCCTCGCGACGTGCTTTTGCATTGTCCTCGGAGAGTTGCTTTGCCTCGGCTAAGGCTTTTTCGGCGCGTGCAATAGAAGTAGCGATGGTTTCTTCCCGCTCGGTCAGTGCCTTAGTAATTGGCCCCCAAGCATATTTGCGCAAGACAAACATAACAAGCGAGAAAACAATAATCAGCCAAAAGGCGAGACCTAAATTGGGTGATACAATGCCACCAGCAATGATGAGGGTCATGATGATTATACAATAAAACGTGAAGGGTTCAGATCGGGTCTGCCCAAGTATAAGATGCACTTCGCATAGACCGCAGAGGAGCAGGCAGCCCCACTCCACTACGGCAAAACGCTATGATTAACGCTTAGAGGGCGAGCAATAAGCAGATTACGAGCGCGAAGAATGCAGCACCTTCGATAAGAGCAGCCGCCACGATCATCAGGGCGCGCAGGTCACCCGTAGCTTCCGGCTGACGTGCAGCACCTTCGAGAGCAGCAGCAGCCAAACGTCCAATGCCCAAACCAGCTCCGATTACTGAAAGACCGGCACCGAGACCAGCGCTAAGAAGACCGATGTTTTCCATGTTGTTACCTTTCGTAGTTAGTTAATTGTGTTAGGATTTTTTTTAGATTCTTATGTAGTAAAGAACGATTAGTGTGCGTGTGCTTCATCGTGGTGGTGCTCCTCTGCAGCCATTCCTATAAACAAGGCCGAAAGCATCGTGAACACATATGCCTGAATAAAAGCCACCATAATCTCAATCATATTGATGAAGAAGGCCATAAATACGCCCAAAGGGGCAACCCCATACGCAGCAACGCTACCAAATTTTAGGTTGAAAAGAAAGATCAAGCCTATAAAATTAAGGATAACCAAGTGCCCAGCAGTCATATTGGCAAAAAGCCGCACCGCAAGTGCAAAAGGCTTGGTGAAAATACCCAAGATCTCGATCGGAATCAAAATAGGCTTCATCCAAATTGGGATACCGGGTGGCCAGAAAATGTGCATCCAATAGTCTTTGGTGCCAGCCTTTTGCGTTAGTAAAAACGTAAAAATGGCCAAAACCGCAGTAGTCGTGATGTTGGCAGTAGCTGTACCACTAAAAGGGATCAAACCAAAAAGATTGGCAAAGAGAATCAGGAAAAAACAAGAGAGGAGGTATGGCATATACTTATCCGCATTCTTCCCCAAGTTTGGACGTGCAACATCATCGCGAACGAACAGCACCAAGGTCTCGAACATATTTTGAAAAAGACCTTTGGGGGCCGTAGTACGACCAATCCCTTTTTTATACCGAGAGGCCAACGAAATAAACACAAAACAAACCAATAACGCTGCAATGATCATGAAGATCAAATGGCGCGTAGGCGAAAAGTCCACAACCAAGGTATTCCCCATTGCCGCAATATCGGCGTGGAGATAGTGGTGCGGGTCTAAAGCCTGTGCCTCTTCACCATGTTGGGCTTCGGTAGCCGCTGTCGTTTTTTTTGTTGACTCAGCCGCTACGACCGCATATTGACCAGACAAAAGCGCTTGGCCGGTACTGCCATAAACGTCTAAACCATAAGCCCCATTTGCATCTTTAATTAAAAAGATACGCGGCAATTCCACCAATCCAAACGGGGAAAAGTCCAAATAATTGCCGTCTGCAGTATGGCTTACGGCATCAAATTCGCCATCGCCGGCGGCATAAACAGCGATATTCCCACAAAAAGCGGCTAAGATTAGGGTCAGAAACAGGTGCTTGAACTTCATATAAGCAAAAACAGATGGTTTATTCAATTCTTTTTTTACTTTCGACATAGAGCCGACGTGTGTCGAACGCAATTCCGACAAGTAAAGAAAAAAGCATCGCGATTATAAATACTTCTTTCTGTACGGGTACGAGCAACAAAATCAAAACAGCAAATGCCGAAATCACCACCAACCGCAACACCATACTACCCAAAACCAAGGTCAAAAAACGCTTGACATCTTGCTCTGCACTATGCCGAAGAAATATATAACTGATCACAACACTCACCGCGCCAAGCCCTACGCCCAATACAATGCTGAACCAAACTGAACTTGTTACCATAATACAATTAGGGAGCGTCAATAAAAGGTTTGAGCATGTTGTTTATAGTGAAGTCAAAATAATTCAGCAACCCCATAAGACGAGAAAGCGGGGGGTGAATTCTAAATGAGTCAGGAATGAATACTAAATGAATGCCTGTACTTTTTAAAGATTTGGGGCAAATACCATGAAGGAGTTCGGAAGAAACTGGACAAAAGTCTTAAGTTCAATCTATCCCAAACATACCTTTCATTTTTTCTCGTTTTTTTGTTTTCGCTTTTTGACCGCATCATCCTCCATTTCCCTCCATACCTTGTACAGCAATGCCATCATCGAGACCATAGCAAATGCCGCCCCCATGAGCAAGAACAAGGGCTTCGTCCCCCATAATCCATCTAACCAAAATCCCAAACCAATAAATACCAGAAATGAAAAACCGATCTGGAGACCCAACTGCATGTATTCACCACCCACTTTGGTATGCACACTGAGTGGCTTTTTGTTTTTCGAGGATTCCACTTCCATATCTTATTAGAGACGATCAGATTTAAAGAAGGGCGTAGGTTCTTTCAACTTACGCCCTTATAAACCATGATCTAAAAAGACGCTTACCGAACCTTGTTCACACCAACACCAGAAGCAGGGGCAAAACGCTCCTTGCTTATAGGCGGCTTGCTCTCAGCCGAGATGCCCATACCCAAAGACGGGTTCTCGGTGGTGGGTGCTTCCATGATCGTCATTGTACATTTGCCCGTAAAGGCAGCACCATCCTCGACCGATAATTTTTTGGTAGTGATATTGCCATCCACCCTTCCACCAGATTTAAGCGAAAGGCGCTCATCGCAGTTCACGTCACCTTTAATTTTGCCCGCAATATCTGCATTCGTCGCATTGACTTCTCCTTCCACAAATCCATCCGGATTAACAACCAATCGGCCTTCTACAAAGATTTTGCCGATCACTTTACCATTAATAATGGTGTCACTTTGCGTTCGTAGCACCCCCTCAAAGGTTGCTCCGGGCCCCACCATGTTTAACTGCATCGGATTTGGAACCGAGGCGGCTGTTGGCCGAGCCGAAGGCGCTGGAGCCACTTCGTTCGAACTTTTGTTAAATAATGCCATGAGAATCTCCCTGAATGTCTATACTCGTTAAGGTAGTGTGAGTTTTACCAACCAATAATGGCTGCTCTTGGGTCTTGTGCCAAGCCTTCGTGCCAAAGTTCAAAATGCAAATGTGGACCACTGGTTATTTCGCCCGTATTCCCACTAATGGCAATCGCTTCTCGCGATCTAACACGCTCTCCGACACGTTTCAATAAGCGGCTATTGTGTTTATACGCCGAAATATAGCCACCTGCGTGTTGAATAACAATCACAAAACCGCCTTCATGCGTCCAATCTGCAAAAGTTACATATCCATCAGCAATAGAACGCACCGAAGTCCCCTTCTGAACAGCAACATCAATGCCATAATGTCCTGTCTTGGCCTCGAAGGCACGGGTCACAAAACCATTCACCGGCGCATGTGCTGGCAAGGTAATAGGATTGAGATACAAGCGTACTGGCGGAACTTGGCCATTTGGAACCGACATTACATTCAAGGCAAGAGCTGGTTGCTGATGGGCCAATGTTCTACTCACCGAAATTTCTTTTACCAAAGTATGGAGGGTAGTACGTTCGTTTCCTGAACTTACGGATTGTTCAGGCTCATCCCTCCTATCTGGAACAGAAGTCAATACCGTTTCTTCCCTACTACGCTTATTAGGAAAAACGCCCGTATTTACCGTATCAGGCTTAACGACAGTTGCACGTATTTTAACTTTTGTAGTATCCGAACCCAACAAAACTTCGCGAAGTTTTAGCAAATATAACTGCTGCGTTTCTAAAGAGTCTTGGAGCGCAGACAAGCGATCTGCATTCACCTTAAGTGGATCCCCCTGGCCTGTTACGCCACCGATAACCCATTCTCGAATAGGGAAAATGAGAAACAATAAGATTACAAGCAGAACACCACCCGCAAAAACAGCCATAACCTTGGACATAAATGGACGAGGCTCCAACAAGTATTGCTGGGGCGAATCAAAACCATTTACATCCATGGTGATCACCGAGATTTCTTTTTGAGGGTTACGCCAAAGATCCAATAAGAACGACTTCATAATTCTGCATATAAAATCCACTTACAAGAATTGAATTTCTTGATCATAGTAATTTATATTGGTTCTTCTGAAAAAACAAAAAAATATATTGAATCTCAATCTAATAGTTTGTCATGCCGCAACACAAATCCGCTGAGAAGCGCGTACGTCAAAGTGAAAAGCGTCGTCTTCGCAATCGTGTACACAAAAGCCGTGTACGCACGATGATCAAGAAAGTCAAGTTAAGCGAAGAAAAAGAAGGCGCTACCGTACTTCTAAACGACGCAAAGGCTTATTTAGACCGCCTTTCTGCTAAAGGAATCATTCACGCAAATATGGCCGCCAACATCAAAGGTAAGTTGGATCGCCATGTGAACGCTTTAGCCTAAGCCGGATAATGCTTGTTCGCTTTTAGCCCATACTTTTTTAGTGGTGGGCTTTTTTAGTATGGCCTTAAATCGCTCTTGCAGCTGTGCAAACCATTTCATACAACAAACCAGATACACCGGGTGTTTTCATGAACCATGACAACACCGTGTCTATATATTATATTGTCAAAGCGACTGAAACCTTCGAGGAAGCCGCAAAGAGCTTATTTGAGGCCGTTCAGGCTGCCCAAAAACGCTTTCCAGATTGGCCCAGAGCACTTTATTTGGACATCGAAGGACATCAAACGCCTTCAGGACAGTTTGAAGAGGCCATGATTGAGCTACAACAAGAATTTCTCTTTTCTACCATTGCACCTTTTGTTACAGCATTGGAAACACCGATCGTGGACGGTATTAACCCAGACCCACAACGAAATGACCTGCCGGACGTTCTACGGATAACCATATGAATTTATCAACAATAGCCAGATAAAAGCCCAACGTTTATCTACATCATGTCATCTCAAGCCAAACAGTTGCTTTTAATACTGCCTATAATGGATTCGATAGTATATAGGATCCGTTAAAAGGAGGAGTTTTTTTCTTGCAATTCTTTACATTCAAGAAAAAAGTGCTTATAATAAGCATCAGTGGCAAATTTGTTTTATCTTCTTATACCTTGTTCATGATACCCACAAAGACCATAACATCTTTAGGTGCTGAACATGTCTAATGATGGTCTGATGATCAAGTCTTCCATCCTTAAATAATAACCCAAAAGGACGAATCATTTACATTCGCAAATAAACCTTAAGTGTAAACCTTGACACCGACTCAGGAGATCACCATGAAAAAACAACTTCAAAACATTTTAACCTTTGCATTTGTGCTGTTTTTGGCAACAGGAATGGCTTATGCACAACAAGGTCGCGTACACGCAGCACTCATGGGTGGCGTAGCAAGCTATGGCGGCGATAATGATAAATACCCCGGCGACTTGAATATTGGTAAAGCCTATTTTGATAACGCAGGCCCGAACCTTGGCTTGGAATTGGGTTACGGCTTAACCGACCAATTAACCGCTTTGGTGCGTGGCGCATGGGGCAAGTATCCCAATATTGAATCCCGCTTTGCCGCAGGCTCCCAAAAAGAAGGGCGCTTAACGGGTGCTTTATTGCTTCGTTACCAAATTTTTAGCGCATTAGCCAATAAGGCGTTCTCTCCGTATGTGCAGTTAGGCGCAAACCTGACCCAAGCCTCCAAACAAAAGGACTTGTCACATGCAAAGTCTATTCCGGGTTTAGGTTACGGTCCCTCACTCGGCCTTGGGGTTCAATTCAAAGTAGGCCCAGTGAAACTTGGTATTGACGGTACTGGTTACCTGGTTATGCCAGATGCCGCAGTGGACGCTGCCGATCCTAAAGGCAAAAACCCAGCTGTCAGTGGGGATAAAAGCAATATTGACTATTTGAACTATCTCAGTGCTCACCTCTCCTTTGATCTGAAAGAGGGTGTTGTTTGTAATCCAGCATTGGTCACCAATGTGAACCTTCCAAGTGGTTCGGTTAATATGGGACAAGCAACAAACTTCAGCATGGGCGTTGCACCAACCGCTACCGTTCCTGTGGCTTATATGTGGGACTTTGGGGATGGCAACACCGGAACAGGTGCAGCGGTAACCCATACCTATGCTCGTCCGGGAACCTATACGGTTACTTCAAGTGCGATGAACTGCCGTGGAACTGATACCAAAACCGGTACGGTTACGGTTGTGGATCCATGTGCCAGCAATCCTGCAAAACTTTCTGCGGCCAATGCACCTACAACCTTGGAAGCTGGTAAGAGTGGCTCGTTTACCTCCAGCGCTACTGGCTCTTGTCAAGTAAGCTACGCTTGGGACTTTGGTAATGGCGCCACAGCCTCTACCGCAAATGCTTCTTATAACTTCTCTACACCGGGAACCTATACCGTAAAAGTAACCGCTAAAAATGCTGCTGGTAGCGATTCTCGCACCTTCCGTGTAACGGTTAATGCACCGGCGCCTCCACCTGTTACAGACCCATGTGCCAAAGTTACGGAACTCAACTCGGTTTACTTCAACTACGGTGCATCTACCATTGATGCGCAAGCCATGAGCTTGATTGATGAAAACATCACTGCACTCAAGGATTGCTCAAACCTCAAGATCGTTGTGACGGGTTATAGTGACTCTGTAGAAAACAGCATGACCATTGCACAACGTCGTGCAAAAGCCATTGCTGATTACATGACATCCAAAGGCATTGATGCCAGCCGAATCACCGTTCGTGGCGCTGGTGTTGATCCTAACAACTGCGATAAAGAAGATCCGGGTCGTGGTTGCCGCCGCAACCGTCGTGTAGAAGCCGTAATTGTACGCTAATTCGACGACGTGTCCAAATTTATTAAGGGGGAGTTCCAACGGAACTTCCCTTTTTTTGTTACATTCCTTTTTCAAGTACGTCCTTCATGGACTTTTCCCCTTTCCATAGCAAAAGTAGTATTAAACATGAAACGTTGGCTGATTCTTTTTTTGGCAGTACTTAGCACACTTATAAGTTCCGCTCAAGTATCCTCTCTTACGGTTGGAAAAATCATGAAAGACCCCAAAACATGGATTGGGGCATGGCCAAGTGTGCCATACTGGGACGAAAATGGAAAAACCATTTATTTCAGTTGGAATCCACAAGGAGCGTACAAAGCTGACTCTTTGTTTCAAGCAAGTCTTAACGACCCGACAGCCCGCCAAGTGACGACGCCATTGAGAAGGGCAATACGTATTACATTTGACCAATGGCATCAGCCCTATAGTCCTTATAACCCAGAGAAGACCCAAAAAGTGTTTACCCACAAAGGAGATCTATTCCTATATGACCTACAAAAACAAATACTTACGCCCCTTACGAGAACCCTTGAAACAGAATCCACACCCTACTTCTCTTTAGACGGTAGTGCCATCTATTTCCAAAAGGAACAAAACTTGTTTAGACTTTCGTTAGGAACAGGTCTTCTAACACAAATAACCAACATACAAAACGGTGAAGCACCACCTATAACAGGCAAACCGAATGAACAAGATCGGTTTCTTCTTCAGCAACAACGGGATCTGTTTACCGTGATACGCGAAAAAGCAGAAAGAACCGAGCAAACACAAGCCTTTAATAAACGAGAAGAACACGCCACTCGTGCCTTCCCTGCTCCCTTTTATCTGGGCAAAAGAAACCTTAGAAATCTTGCTTTCGATCCTCAAAATCGTTTTGTTGTACTTAACCTTGTGAACAGATCTAGCCAAACAAAAAATACCGCCGTTGGCACCTATGTAAGTGAAGACGGCTACGCGGGATCAATCAGAACGCGCCCAAAGGTAGGCCAAGCCACCGATAGCTACGAGATGTGGGTTATAGACCTAAAGCGGGACACCACGTATGCGGTCTCTTTTTCTGGATTAACCGACGCCAACCGCATTCCAGCATATCTTGTTGAGCAGGGTATTAAAAAATTAGAAGGGATTCACAAACGTATTTTTATCCCATATGGCCCAATCTGGAATAAGACAGGTACACATGCCTTCTTAGAAGTTAGGACGAGCGACAACAAAGACCGCTGGATCGCCTTGTTAAACCCAGAAACTGGCGCTTTGGCAACCATAGATCACCAACATGATGAGGCTTGGATTGCAGGACCGGGGATTTCTTGGGCGGGAGGCGCTGGACAAACTGGCTGGCTACCGGATAACGAGCACCTATTTTTCCAAAGCGAGAAGTCAGGATATAGCCACCTCCACGTTTACAATGTGCGCACCAAAATAACCAAAGCCCTCACTTCTGGGGATTTTGAGGTCTTTTCACCCAGTATCTCAAAAGATGGGCAATCTTGGTATTTTACCAGTAGCGAAGGTTCTCCTTTCGAACGCCATTTTTTCCGGATGCCGATATTGGGTGGAAAACGGGAAAAATTGACAACACTTACCGGAAAAAACGAGGTCTCGCTAAGTCCGGATGAGAAATTTATGGCGATCTTGTATTCTTACAGCAATAAACCGCCAGAGGTCTATCTACAAGAAATTGGCGGAGCGCCCAAAAAAATCACCTCCTCACCCACAAAAGAATGGTTGGCCTATAATTGGCGCGACCCCGAAATTGTGATGATTCCCGCCTCCGATGGAAAGCAAGTGCCGGCACGGATCTACCGCCCCAAGAAACCCAATGGCGCAGGCGTTTTGTTTGTTCATGGCGCAGGATACCTTCAGAATGTACACCGCTGGTGGAGCACCTACTTCCGCGAATACATGTTCCATAACTTGCTTGCGGACTTAGGTTATACGGTGTTGGATGTGGATTATCGTGCCTCCGAGGGGTATGGGCGAGACTGGAGAACCGCCATCTATCGGCATATGGGCGGGCGTGATCTACAAGACTTTGTGGATGCCTCGCGATATTTAACCAAAAACCACCGAATTGAACCCGAACGGATTGGGATTTATGGTGGCTCCTATGGCGGATTTATCACCTTAATGGCTTTGTTTACCGAGCCAAAATACTTTGGCGCTGGGGCTGCGTTACGCTCCGTAACCGATTGGGCGCATTACAACCACCCTTATACGGCCAATATTCTGAACACTCCAGCACAAGACTCGTTGGCCTATGCCCGTTCTTCGCCTATTAATTTTGCCGCCGGATTAGAGGACCCACTTTTAATTTGCCATGGTGTGGTGGACACCAACGTGCATTTCCAAGATGTGGTGCGGCTCTCACAAAAACTCATCGAACTGGAAAAGGGCAACTGGGAAATGGCTCTCTATCCGGTAGAAGATCATGGGTTTGTGGAACCCTCCAGTTGGACGGATGAGTATCGGCGGATTCTAAAACTCTTTGAGGATCATATCGGCCCAAACAGACGACCAAAGAGCAACTTCCCCAAATAGAAGCCACGAAGTAAAAAAGCCGGAAGATTAACGATCCTCCGGCTTACTTCTTTTTATACCAATTAGGGGAAATTACTGTTTATATCTGACATTCCCCACCTCCTCAAATACGGAAATAGTATTTTTTTGCCTGCTCGCCCAATAGGTTAATGATCTTATTTTTGGTGTCATTAAGAGTTGATATGATAGGCTTTGTGTCTCCTTAGTACAGTGCGTGGATGCCTGCCATTTCGTCTCATGGGCATCCGCAGCAGACGCGAAAAGATTTTTCTTCAGGCCGGGACTGGCTTCGGCTACACTCAGCCGCCTTGCCTTTTTGGCCGTACAAAAGAAGGTTGCGGGCAGACCTCTCATGAGTACTATCTAATAACTTTCACGGTAAACTTATGTTCTCTTAAGAATTGTGGAATAAACGCACAATAATGTTCAACTATTAGAAATGAAATTTAAAACTCAAGGTTGGTATGATCGGGAAAATACTGAGTTGCTTTATTTTAGTTGGAGATTGTATCGTACCTAAGAAGGGATCTACCTCTTGTTCTCCCCCATCTGTATAAACAAAGAAAGGGTTTTTATGGGAGTAAATATTGTAGATACTTAGCATAGTCTCTCTTCTCTTTTCTTCAAATCTCCTACGAATGCCTATATCTAAATGATGAGTAACAGGCAATTTGAAACCATTTCTCTCACTATATATTAGAGTTTAGGTCAGTTTATTTTGGGGTATTGAAAAGGTTTGAGTTGAAGTCGAAAATTGTGCAATGCAGCGCAAGTCGGAAAAATATGATTTACA
>Ga0056914_10000604_pt1 | contig 30131 bp, 22 predicted proteins | sample TNRBio252014_DNA_FD_55168 | JGI IMG/M metagenome (GOLD analysis project Ga0056914, IMG submission 55168) | Wastewater treatment Type I Accumulibacter community from EBPR Bioreactor in Madison, WI, USA - TNR Reactor_6/25/2014_ DNA | ecosystem: Engineered > Bioreactor > EBPR > Anaerobic-Aerobic >...
ATCACACACATCAGCGAGGAAACCTTCTCCTTTTACGCCTGTTTCATCAAATTCTTCATCGCCGGTGTTGCCGTAAAATCCGGTTGCCGATGATGAGATCAACACCTTTGGTTTCTCTTCGAGCAGGGAAATTGCGTGTATCAGGGCATTCGTGGTTTGCACTCTGCTGTTTAAAATAACCAATTTATACAGTTCGCTCCACCGTTCAGCCACGGAAGCTCCCGCGAGATTTACAAAAGCGGAGGCTCCCTCAAGTTTTTTAAGAATTGGCTTGGGATCTTTGTAGTCCCATTTAACAAACTCTTTAATAAAAGTCATTCCTCTTGCTTGAACGGGGTCACGAGTGATGACCACGGGGGTATCTCCGCGTTCAATTAATTTTTTACAAAGGGCTTTTCCAATCAGGCCGGTAGCACCGGTTAACACAACTCTTTTCGACATTCCACAAATTCCTTTATTTCACTTACCAATATTAACAAAAATTGAAGTGAATTAATTTCAGTATTTTTGTAATATTAAAATTTACATTCATAACAGAAACTTTAGATGCCCATAAAACACTTCACAGTGACAATTTTATTGTTGACCATTTTTTCAGGCTACTCACAAACTTTTTCACAATATACCCCCGATTCCCCCTACTTAAATGATCCCGATCGGTTAATTGCTTTCGTTGACAGTTGCGCCCGCTTCTGGTTTAAATCTTACGATGCTACATACGGTGGATTTTATACAAATGTTGACCGTCAGGGAAATGTGATTACCTCCTGGGGCACAAATAAAAAACCNCTGACTCAAACCCGTCACGCCTATGGTTTTTCAAAAGCTTTTATGCTGACAGGAGATGAAGTGTTCCTGCAAAAATCNCGGGATGCCCTCTCTTTTTTATATGCAAAGGGATGGGACAACACAAACGGTGGTTGGTATAATGATCTCAACCGACAGGGAACCCCTGTTTCAACAACCGCATCAAAAACCGCTTTTGATGCCCATTATGCACTACTTGGAATTGCTTCTCTTTATGAAGCAACAAGGGATGGACTGGCGGAATCGTGGTTTAACAAGGGATATGACATTCTTGAAAATAAATATTGGGACAAATCTTCCGCTTTTGGCTATTACGATCAGGCTTCATATAATTTTTCCTCAAAAAGTGGAAAAAGTTTTAATGCAACTGTTGATGCACTTACAACTCATCTCCTTTTAATGAGTCGTTTGACGGGGGATTTAAAGTATAAAACCAAAGCCGATTCCATAGTTCTCAACATTCTGAACCGGATTGCACCTACAATGGACAACCAGCAAATCGGATTTGCAGAGGAATATAACACCGATTGGAGCATAAACCAGTCGGAAACAATGACAATTATGGGACATGTCCTGAAAACCGCCTGGGTTTTGGGGAGGTCGTACCATCTGAATCCTCAAACTGCAAACATTCTTGCGGCTAAAAAACTCTTCGCCAATGTTTTGTTGAAGGGATATGACCATTCTTTTGGTGCACCTTACAAAGATTATAACCGACAAACGGGACAAATGCTCCTGTGGGGGATTCAGGACTCTGCAAAAGCCTGGTGGCAGGTTGAGCAGGCAATAACCGGGGGACTGGAACTTTGGGGTTTAACAGGAGATGACGAATTTCTGAGAACTGCAGACGAAAGCCTTGGTTTCTTTATGAACTATTTTGTTGATCACACCTGGGGTGAAGTTTATGAAAACACCATGCGCCGGGGTGGAAGAGTATGGGGAGAACACAAAGGAAACGGATTTAAGGCGGGATACCATTCGGTTGAATTGGGCTACCTGACTTATCTCTATTCGAAAATTTATGTAAAAAAAGAGCCGTTTTCTCTCTATTACAAATTTGAACCGTCACTTACCGCAAGGACTATCTCTGTAAATCCTCTATTGACAGCCAACGGGAAATTAAAAATCACAGGGGTTACATTAGACGGAATGCCGTTTCAGGATTTTAATACCTCATCTCTTGAGTTAAATCTCGCAGCCAATACAGGTGGAAAGTTTAAAGTGACATTTACACCACAAGACCTCACTTCAATCGCCGGAGAGTCAGAAACAGTTCCTGAAGGATTTGTTTTGCATCAAAACTATCCAAATCCATTTTCAACAGGTTCACAATCAGGAAATCCTGTTACCACAATTTCATTTGAACTGGCAAAGGCAGGAGAGGCATCGGTGAAAATTTATGATGTAATGGGAAATGAAATAGCAAATCCAGTCTCGGGTTTTTATCCAGCCGGCAGGCATCAATTTAAATTTGATGGATCAAATCTAAACTCCGGTGTCTATTTTTACACTTTAAAAACGGTTTCAGGCACATCAAGCCGTAAAATGACTTTACTCAAATAGGAAAACAGTTTATGAAAAAATATGATCTGGTTGTTTTTGACATGGATGGCACACTCTTCGACTCAGCGGATACGATTTACAAAGCTGCCGTTAAAACTTTTGAAGTGTTGGGGATGAAGGATGTGGTCTTTCCGAGAGAGAAGTTCAACAACTACATAGGAGCCCATTTCCAGGATATTTTTAACGATTTTAGAATAAATGTTGGCGATATCGAACATTATATTGAGATTTATCGCGATATCTATTTCGATTATATCGATGATACCAAATTCTACCCGGGGATTCCGGAATTGCTTATGGATTTGCAAAAATCCGGGACAAAACTTTCACTCCTGACAACCAAAAATCAACTTCAAACCGAGCGGATTTCAGACTATTTTAATCTGCATAAGTTTTTTCCATTCCTCATGGGACGAAAACCGGGTATAAAAATTAAACCTGACCCTGAACCGCTGGAGATTATTATTAATCATTACGGTTCTACAAAAGAGAAAACCGTGATGATTGGGGATTCGGAGTTCGACATCGGTTGTGGCAGAAACGCCGGAGTGGATACCATAGCAGTGGGTTATGGCTATCGCTCACAAGAATTCCTCATGAACGAAAATCCAACCTTTTATGCTGCATCGGTTAAAGATTTGCAAAAATTATTGGTGAGATAGTAACACGGATTCCACGGATTTAACACGGATTCCACGGATATTTTTAGGGGACGCAGATCCGCCACGTCGGACAGGTACACGCAGATTAAACAGATTTTCGCAGATGGGATTTTTAAATAGTTACGCGGATTCCACGGATTTAACACGGATTCCACGGATATTTTTAGGGGACTGCATGCCGAAGGCATCCCTTCGGGAGATACACGCAGATTAAACAGATTTTCGCAGATGGGATTTTTAAATAGTTACGCGGATTCCACGGATTTAACACGGATTTTCACGGATAAGTCTTATCAAATCCTTCCTTTGCGTTCTTTGCGACCTCTGCGGTTTAACCTAATAACCCCCCCCTTTGCGTTCTTTTCGCCCTCTGCGGTTAAACACCAACCCCAACTTACAAAACCAAAAGCGCTACATTCTCAATATGATAAGTATTTGGGAACATATCAACGGCTCTCATTTTTACAAGTTTATAACCTTCTGCTAACAATTCCTTTATATCCCTTGCCTGCGTTGCCGGGTTACAACTGATATAAACTATTTTAGGTGGTTTGATTGTGATAATATCACTCAGAGTAACAGGGTGCATACCACTTCGGGGGGGATCAAGCACAATTACATCAGGTTTTGGGATGTTGTTTGCTGCAATGACCGGGAGAAAACTTTTGTAAAGATCCGCCATATAAAAATGGAGGTGACTTGCATCATTCAGCTCTTTATTTATTTCAGCATCCATGATGGCATCGGGAACAGCCTCAAATCCATACAGGTCTTTACAATGTTTTGAAAGCCAGGTTGTAATTGTTCCGGCACCACAATAAAGATCATAAACAACTTCATCTCCCTTTAACCCGGCATATTCAAGCGCAGCAGCATACAGTTTTTCAGCTTGGAGGGTGTTTGTCTGAAAAAATGAATTGGCGCTGATTCCAAATTTATAGTCACCAATTTTATCATAAATCTTCCCTTCACCAAAAAGAAGAACTTCAAATTCACCTTTGGCTACCTGTGCCTTTGAGGTATTGATATTGTTTACAATAGTGGTGATTTGGGGAAATTTCTCCCTTAAAACCGAAGCATAGTTAAAAACTATCGCCTGCTCTTCCCGTGCGGTAACGAGGTTCACCATTAAATCCGAAGTGTGTTCCGACTGTCGGATCACAAGATTTTTGAGATATCCTGTGTGGGTTTTGGTTGAGTAGGCTTCAAGTCCCTTCTCAATAAAATATTCACGGGTAAAGGCAACAATTTCTTCTGATATTGGTGACTGAAGTTTACATTCCTCCAGGTCGAGTATCTTGTCAAAAACTCTGGGGACATGCAGACCAAGAAAGAGACCAACATTTGTTACATCCGGTTGCCCTGCTTCGTGGTTCATCAACCATCTTCTGTTGGCAAAAGAAAATTCCATTTTATTACGATAGTAGAATTGTTTGTCGGCGCCGGTAATGGGCTCCTGAAAATATTCTGTTATTCCACCAATAGTTTTAAAAACCTGGGCAACTTGCTGTTGTTTGTGATTTAACTGTTCTGAATAAAGGAGATCTTGCTGTTTACATCCACCACATACTCCAAAATGGACACATTCCGGTTCAACTCGCTTTGGAGATTTTTCAAGGATTTCAACCAACAAAGCCTCTGCAAAATTACTTTTTGATTTAACTATCTTTGCCAGAACCCGTTCGCCGGGATAAGCTCCCTGAACAAAAATCACATATCCGCGTTCATTGACAGGGGGTAAATTATGATTATTGGAGGAGGTGACTTCGCTGTTGTCAGAGGGAGCTTCGACAGTAGTCGTTTCTTCATTTGCCGGAGTTTCATCTTTCCAAAACGCGACCCCTTTCCCTTCAAATGCATAACTTTCGACCAATAATTCTACAATACTGTTTTTTGATGGTTTCATATTTTCTGTAATATCAATGTTTTAAAATTCAAAAATTTTAGTGCGCCACTTTTCACCATTGTAACTATTTCATGTTTTTCCTGNACAAAATCTTTCCTGAANTGCACTCTTTTTTCGGCNGACATCGTTTTAAGNTTTGTCTCAAGAATTTTGTAGGATTTGATATAAAATTCGTCGAGATCGTTGGGGAACTCGGCACTTTCGATCAGATTAAACCCTCTGGTTGTGTAAAACGGTTCAAATTCATCGTTGTAGTGGGGGTCCTGACCCGATTTTATCCAGATATCATTCAAAAAAATGGGAGCAGGTTTTTTGATACAGATAATTTCGGAAGTAATTAAAACCCCTTCAGGCTTCAAAACTCTTTTTATCTCTTTTATCAGTTTTGTTTTTATCGGCTTCGTGAGTGTGGTTTGACAAAACACAAAGTCAAATTCACCCGATTTATGGTCCAAAGACTCATAATCCACCACCAAAGCAGGGAATTGTTGATTTTTTGAAGTGTTGGCTTTATACTCAAAAACTTCAGTAGTGTCATCTGATGCCGAATGTATGGAAGAGAAGCCCTCATTCTGAACAAAAGGGATCAGTTGTGGGAATCCATTGCCAAGCAGAAGGAGTGATTTACCTTCATGTGGCATCTTTTTTAGAAAAAAGTTGATTGGTGAGGCACCCCCCGGAAGGAAGGGCGTTTTATTTTCCGGCAATTTTAATCCATCTTTTAATATTTTTCAACTGGCAAATTTAAAGATTATTTATTTGTTTCCACTATCCAGGAAGTTTTAATGCGCTTTCTCTTTCTATTCCTTGTCTTTTCTTCACTGATTGTTGCCCAGGAGCGTGATTCTGTCAAAAGAGATTTATCCAAAGACAGCACAGCTGTTCTCAAAGATACTCTCGGCAGGATGGCAAATCCTAAAGATAGTGTTGTGGTTGATACTCTTGCTCCGGTATATCAAGTGCCAATGCAGGGGGCTGCATTCATTTTTAGTGAAAAAGATCTGCTTTTGATGAATTATCGGGATGTTGGAACACTTCTTAACCATTTCCCTGCTGCTTTTCACAGGAATATGGGGTTTTTAGGTCTGCCTTCCGAAGTTTCGTTTTATGGTGAGGGGCTCGGAAGAGTTACATTTCTTGAAGATGGAATAAATGTCAATAACAGAATCACAAATACCCTCTATTTTGACAATTTGATGGAGGGATATATCCGTGAAATTGCACTTTTACCTTCATATATGGGCTTTTTATACGGCACTCAGCCGAATCAAATTACTGTATCCGTTACGGGGCGAGACTTCATTTCAGGTGCTCCCTATTCAAGGGTGAAATATTTTGAAGGTCCCGTTGGTGAAGGTTTTATTGATGTGCAGTTTAATCAAAACATTGGGAACAGACTTATTCTTTTCACTGAGATTTCGAACAACAAAGTGGATGATGGATTCAGAAACAGTAATCTTTCGATGTGGAAAGGGAAGATTAACTTAAAATATCTCCTGACCAATCATATAAATCTCTCCGCAGGATATAACTATATAAAACAGGATCTGGGGTTAAATGGGGGAGTTAATTACGATTCTTCATTAACAATCGCTGCACTCTCGGGAAGACCAATAAACGACATTCTCTACGATGACCGCGCAGCACCTGTTAATTTTTTAAATCGTTACCAAAAAAACAGCCAAAACAGGCTCCATTTAAAAGCTTTTGGGAATATCGCGGGCAAAGGTTACTTTGAAGCGGTGCTTTATCACCAGACAAATCTTAACGAATTTAGGGAAAATGAAGATTCGGTTGCAACAAGTCCTTATCGATCGCTTGTTGATCGTAATTATTCAGTAACTGGTGGTTCGTTCCGCACAACATTTGATACAAAATATTTTGCAGCAGATGTTCATGCAAATTATGATGCTGTTACTCAAGAGTCTTTTTGGTTTGATGGCACTAATGGAATATTTGTCCCTTCAGGTTTGGCACGAAAAAATTCCTTTTCAGCGGGGGGGATTCTTACAGGAAAAGCCGGGGGTTTTGCCCTCTCAGGTTTTGGCAAACTCTTTATTTATGATGGTGAAATTTATACAGGATTTGGTGGAGAGGCAAAAGCGGAATTTGCAGAATTTTTCCAATTTAGAGGAGGAGTTTCTTATCTTGAAAGTTACGAAAAGGATTACAACTTCGTAAACGCCAACACTTTTGTAACAAGGCTTGAAAGTGAAATTAGTTATAGGAGGGACAAAGTAACGCTAAAACTTCTTGGTTGGGCTTCAAATACAGAACGGAAATCAATCGGAACTATCATGCCAACTATTGATCCTATGGTTTTCATTCCCGTTCCGGCTTCAACAATACCTGAAAATCTCTCTTATGGGGCAACCCTTTCAGCAAACTATAGTTTGGGAAGTTTTGCCGGTTTTGTTGATATCCGTTATAATCACAAAACTTTGAAGGATTGGGATAAAAAAATCCTGCCATTTCTCAACTCCAAAGTTGGAATATCGTTTAGAGACACCCTTTTTGAAGGTGCACTCGATTTGATGACTTCCGTTTCTTACAGTTATAGAACTTCATCTGTTGCAACAAACTACAATTTTTTTGTGGATAGAGTGTTTTATACTCCAACATTGGAAGATGTACCTGCTTCCGGGCAGATCGATTTTTTTGTTGCCGGAACGATTCAAAAAGTGGCTACCATCTATTTTGCCTGGGAGAATCTGCTCGATGCAAAATATTATCTTTCACCCTACTACCCCGTTTTACCGAGAAATATAAGGTTCGGTATTGCCTGGGAATTTCTGAACTAAGGAACAAAGATGGATTTTCTTTTCGAAATTGACAAAGCGGTTTTTTACTTCTTTAACCACACGCTCAGTTCGATGGCGCTTGATCGACTTTTTGCGACCATTACCGATGTAAACAGTTGGTATATAACTTACATCGTTTTGATAGGAATAATGATCGCCTACGGTGGTAAACGGGGGAGAATCGCTGCCGTGATGGTAATTCTGCTTGTAACAGTTTGCGACCAGACGGGTGCCCGGCTTTTAAAAGAAATGGTGGAAAGGGTGCGTCCGTGTAATTTTCTGCCTGATGCCCTCACTCCCATCGGACCCGAAGGAACCTGGTCGTTCCCCTCAAATCATGCGTTAAACAATTTTGCCGTCGCAATGTTTTTCACCATTCTCTATCCAAAGTTGAAGTGGGTGTTGTTCATCACCGCAACATTAATAGCCATTTCAAGAGTTTATCTTGGACTTCATTATCCCTCCGATATCCTTGGAGGTGCCATCATCGGCGCTGCAATTGGATATGCGTTTGCAAAACTGCAACTGTACCTCGAAGAGAAAACCGAAAAAAGAACTTCGGAACCTCAGAACCCCGGAACCTCAGAGACTTGAGAAACTTGAGTACCTGAGTGACTCGAGTACTTGAGAACCATTTGGCGTTAGTGTGAGGAGGGGTAATCGTCCCGATTGCCGTCTGCAACATGAAACAATGAAAGGGGACTGCGTGCCGATGGTATCCCTTTGAGAGATATTGATATTCGTAGCAAATGTTTACCATAATTAATCTCTAACCCGCCTGGGTGGTGTGTCATATTCGTAGATATGGTGCGATCTTTACAGGACGAACCTGCCCGGGCGGGTTTTGTTGTTGGGGGATTCACATTTTGCTACGAATATACCACACCGCCCAAGCTGGTTTCACTCAAGTTTCTCAAGTACTCTTGTCACTCAGGTACACAAGTTCTACCTAACTTTCCACTCATTAATATCCAACTTTTCTCCCGTTGAGGCATCGATGATGATTTCTTCGCCGGAGCCACGGAAACCCTGACTTCCCTGTGATTCCTCAAGGGTTGAAATTATTTGCCAGACATATCTGTTGAATTTTGCATTCCAGAGGAATTTTTGTGACCACTCCTTGATTCCGGGTTTTAATCCCTCTTTTATTGCGATCTTAAATGCCTGATTTGGTGTTATATCAAATGAACAGCCATTTGGATTTGTTCCACAATCGGGGATACCGTTCACTTCCATTAATTGATCAATATTACCAAGTGAATCTGTAAACAGATCAATTTTACCTGTAACCCATTCCTTCCCGGAGACCGAAATATCGTAAACCCAATAATATTTCACTGAATCAAAAAATGAAGCGGTTTCGTTGAGTGAAACATATTTCACGAAGAAATCCTCGCCTGTTTTAGCGGCAATATAGTTATCAACCTTTTCCTTGATTTTCTCAGGAACACCAATCATTTTGAGGGTTTTTGGATAGCGGTTGTCAACTATGTCACAGACGGGACAACTGCACGCCGTGAGAAATAGCGAAATTAGGATTGTGATGAGAAACACTGTGGATTTCATTTAATTTCCTGAGTTTAAAACCATTAAAGAAATAATACTTTTATTTACCCGGTGAGCTGAAAAAAAGTTCCGTGTAACTTCTAAAATACGGGATTTTAAGTTTTTTTTAGCCATTAAAGTTTTGTAAAGGGAGAGTTTTTGTTAAAGTTTTCGTAAATTTATAACTCAATTTCATAAAACATTGCAAAAAAACAGGAGACAGAATGAACTATTTAGTTCTGTTAAGGCACGGGCAGTCTCAATGGAACCTTGAGAACCGTTTTACGGGCTGGGTCGATGTTGACATTACCGAATTGGGTGAAAACGAAGCAACCGAAGCCGGTAAATTAATAAAAGATAAAAACCTTCACTTTGATTATTTATTTACTTCCGTTCTCAAAAGAGCAATTCGCACAGCTGATCTTGCATCCGCAAGCGCAGGGTTTGGTGAAATTCCTTTTGAGAGAGATCAGGCTTTGAACGAAAGGCATTATGGCGATCTTCAAGGACTGAACAAAGCGGAAACCGCTCTTAAATTTGGTGACGAACAAGTGCACCTTTGGAGAAGAAGTTATGACATCAACCCTCCAAATGGCGAAAGTCTAAAAGACACTGCAGCCAGAACCATCCCTTATTATGTCGAAAAGATTGAACCGATGGTTACAGCAGGAAAAAACATTTGGGTGGTTGCACATGGTAATTCGCTTCGTTCCCTTGTGATGCACCTTGATAATTTAACGAGAGAAGAAGTGCTTGAACTTAATATTCCAACGGGTGTTCCATTGGTTTATGAATTCGAAAATGGAAAAGTAGTTAACAAATATTATCTAAAATAAAGTTTAATAATCAGCATGGAGCCGTTGGTGAAAGCCATCAGCGGCTTTTTATAAGAAGGGGATTTTTTAAAAACCAAAATAAAGGATTTCTCTTATGAAAAAGTTGTTTTTATTTGTTTTTTTGGGCTTTATATCGATAAATGCTCAGTTCATAACCCCCGGAACCGGAGTGCAATGGACTCTCGACAGTCTTGTTGCCAATTCAGCAGGAGCTGTTACGGGCACTTTCCCTAATTATACCGTATCAGCCGTATGTTCGGTTTCAGTGAATGACCGGCTTATCATTCCGCAAGGATCGACAGTAACATTTTCAGCTACAGGAATTGGTTTTGTGATTCTTGGTGCTGTAGAAGTAAACGGTGTACAGGGTGACAGTGTCTATTTTAAAGGCGCCACCGAAAATCCGCAAGGTGCATATGAAGGTTTCTACTTCCGTGATACAGGCACCGACACCACTTCTGTAATAAAATATGCCGTTTTTGTTCATGGTTATTATCCGGTAAGATGCCTCAATTCAAGCCCGAGAATCTATAATTCCCGGTTCTACAAATGCAGAAGACCAATTTACATGTCCTCTTCTTCAAATCCGGTTATCAAATACAACTACATTTCAGAAGCGTATGAATATGGTATTTATGGCACAACAGGTTCGTCACCGATAATTGAATACAACGAACTTTACAACAATAACAGCCAGAATACCAGTCCAAAAAACCAGATCACATTTGGTACGCAGAATAACAATTCCCCTCGTATCAGATTCAACAAAATTCATGGAGGTTCGTATAACAGAACCGGTGGAGTCAGTATTTCAGCACTTCTCGGAGGCAGTGCCTCTGCATCGGAAATTGCATTTAATGAAATCTATAACAACAGTTATGGCATTGCACTTGCAGGAGCTGAAATAACAAGTTATGTTCATAACAACCTGATTTACAACAATAATATCAACTCTGATCCTCAAACAACAGGAAGTGGAATCAGTGTCAGTGGGAACGGCACAAACCGACCGATAATCTCCCGCAATACCATTTACGGCAACCTTTGGGGTATAACGGTTTATAACGGCTCAACAATTGCTGCCGGACCAACACCTTCATTGGGTAACCTGACCAACGCCGATACTTCGGATGACGGTTACAACAAGATTTATGGCAATTTTCAGACCGGTGTGCCCTTTGATCTTTTCAACAATTGCACAAATGATATTTACGCGCAAAACAACGACTGGGGAGTTTACGATTCCGCAGCTATTGAAACACACATAACGCATAAAGTTGACGATCCTGCCCGTGGATGGGTCTATTTTACTCCATTCATTGATTCGTCAATTGTCCCCGTTGAACTTGAATCTTTCGCTGCTCAACTAATCGATGGCAATGTTCTCCTCAACTGGACCACAGCCTCTGAGTTGAATAATGCAGGATTTGTTATTGAACGAAAAAGTGAACTTGATCAGGTGTGGTCAAGAGCAGGATATGTTACAGGAAAAGGAACCACAACTTCGAAAAATGAATATTCATTTACGGACAAACCGGGTTCTGAAGGAACATATGCATATCGTCTTCGTCAGATTGATTTCGATGGTACATCGAATCTTTCGATGACTGTTTTTGTTGAATTCACCGGTGTGGTTTTGTCACATCAATTGAATCAAAATTATCCAAATCCATTTAACCCCGAAACTGTTATTAACTATACTGTTGGTGGCAATGAAACACAGAGAGTGGCTCTCCGGATTTATGATGCTCTTGGAGCAGAGGTTGCAACACTTGTTGAAGACTTCCAGGCTCCGGGAAACTATTCAGTGAAGTTTAACACAAAATCGGCAGGATCAAATCTTTCCTCCGGTGTTTATCTTTATGAATTGACCATAAATTCTACGACGATCACTAAAAAATTAATAGTTAACAAATAATTTAATCGGACGATGAAAATGGCAAATGTTAAACTTAGAAGAATAGAAGAGCGCCGGCTTAAAACGGGCCATCAGTGGATTTTCAGCAATGAAATCCAGGAAGTTGAAGGTAACCCGGAAAATGGCTCACTTGTGAATATTTATTATTCAAACGGCCAGTATCTTGGTACCGGATTTTATAACAAACATTCACTTTTTGCAATTCGTATTCTCGACAAACGACCCATTCCCGATTTAAGGACGATGTTTGTTGAAAGAATTTTCGCTGCTCTCGGGTTGAGGGAAAAAGTGTATCCCAACAGAAAATCATACAGAATGGTTTTTAGTGAAAGTGATTTCCTTCCCGGTCTCATTATTGATAAATATAATGATACCTATGTTTTGCAGGTAAACACTGTGGGCATGGAGAAAAATCTCGATATCATTGTGGATATTCTTCATCGAAATCTCGGTGCTGAGAATGTTTTCACCAGAAACTCTCCCTACTTCCGTCAGTTGGAGGGTCTGGAATTTACTGATGAAATTTTCATTGGCAACGATGATGTTCAGAAAATTGACGATGGAAAAGTTAAATACCGCGTTAATTTCCAGGATGGTCAAAAAACCGGATTTTATTTTGACCAGTGTGATAACCGGAACTTCACGGGTGAATTGGCAGAGGGGCTTACAGTTCTTGATGCCTTCTGTAACTCGGGTGGTTTTGGGCTTCATTGTGCCTATAACAACGCAGAATCTGTAGATTTTGTTGATTCATCAGTTGTTGAGATTCAACATGCCGAGGTCAATTTTAATCACAATGTTTTTGCATGTGAAGCAAATTTTATTGTTGCTGAAGTGTTTGAGTATCTGAAAAACTGTGCCGATGAAGGTAAACGATATGATATGATTATTATCGATCCACCTGCTTTTGCAAAACAGAAAAAGAACATTATTCCTGCAAAACAGGGATATCAGAAGTTGAACCGAAGTGCCCTTAGATTGATTAACAATGGTGGCTACCTGATCACTTCTTCATGCTCTTTCCATATTACCAAGGAAGAATTCCTTGATATTATTAAAGAAGCTGCTTATAAAGAAGAAAAGGTATTACAGTTGATTCGTTATTCAGGTGCATCCCTCGATCATCCGATTATCCCATCGATGCCTGAAACTTCTTACCTTAAGTTCTGTGCTTTCCGTGTTTTCGACTTGAAACAGGAAGACCCTTCGTAGGTAACAGATATCATATTCAGGGATACTGATAAAATCAGTATCCCTTTTTTTATATAGTTTTATTAACCCTTCCAATCACAAACAACTTTTCGATTTTTCTTTTTATTCAGGCTCTAAAGCCGTAAAAAGAGTGCGTCATGGATCACAAATTGCTTCTTGGGGAGTGATATATACTTTTTTAACATCCCTTTTTTTTGTAGTTTTATTAATTATTCACAGATAATTAATTAGACACAATTTTACACATTTAATCTTGAGGTATCCATGCGAAAACTTACCCGTTTTCTTTTCTTCGCACTCCTGACAATCGCAATGCATGCGCAGACAACGACAACTTACCGGACCGAAGTCATTGACGGTAACAATAATTTTAGCTCTACACTTGAAAAATTTAACACAACCAGAACACAGATTTCTGCCTATGTTACATGGGATAAAGACTATATTTATATAGGTTACTCAGGAAATACACCGAATGGTTCTATTTCTGACGGCGGCAGACAGTTTCACATTTACTTTGATACCGATCCACAACTCGATCCATTACAAGGTACCGGTACAAAATTTGGAGAACAGTGGACATGGAATCCCGTTCTTCCTTTTACTGCAAATTTTCATTATGTTTTTGAAGTAAATGGCACAAATGAGTTCTTAAAAGTCTATGATGGTGCAGCCTGGGTGGGCACTGTTAAGGCTACTTCAAACTATCTCAATACGACAACAGGATTTTGGGAAGTTAAAATTCCGAAATCTGACCTTGGCAATCCTACCAGGGTAAATGTAGTCTCATATATACAAGAGAATTGGACCGAAGGTTATATTACCGGTGGGCTTCCTTCCGGATTATTTACAGATACTCAGGAAAAGCCTGCAATTACATTTGGCACAACTTTTCTGAATATCAATTTGCTCGACAAAGTTGCCCCAAACAATATTTTCCATCTGAATAATTTCGGCTGGTCATTAAAATTAAAAGCAGTAAGTGGGGCTGTATTGGATACCACTGCAATGGCAGGAATGTTTGCAAATGCAACAGATGGTTATGATATCGGGATTGATCTTCCCAAAGCTCCTCCTGCACCAAGTAACTTCATTGATGTCTATTTCCCACGCGATGCCTGGGGTTCTGCATTGGGACCAAATTACGAAAGAGATTTTAAGCTCAGAACTGATTTGTCCGCAACAACATCTACCTGGACATTTACTGTTAACTCGGATATTTCCGGAAATATTACACTCAGCGCAGCTTCATTTGCTGATGTTCCTTCCAATTATGCCATTTCGTTGAAAGATTTAACAACAACCACGGTTACAGATCTCAGAACAGCAACTTACACTTATAATAATTCACCTGCCGAAGCGAACTCAAGAAACTTTGAGCTTACAATCGGAGTTACCCTTTCAGAGCCGGGTATTGTGGTAAACCCAACCACTCTCGATTTTGGTACAGTAAAAACTGATGCATCAAAGGCATTGGGAGTTCTGATCACAAACACCGGTGACAGGGTTCTTAATATCACCGACATGGCAGTTGATGGAAGCATTCATTATTCATTTGAAGGCAGCACAACTGCAACATTGAATAAAGACGATACCACCACTGTTTATGTAAGATTTCATCCAAAAACTGCCGGTACACTCACCGGAACCCTTACCGTTACAAGTAATGACCCCGATAACGGATCACTTGTTGTTAACCTGACAGGTATCGGTCAATCACTTTCGCCAAATATTTCAGTTTGGCTGGATACTTTAAAATTCGGTGATGTAATTGCCGGTAATTCTTCTGATCTCGGATTTAGAGTCAGCAACACAGGAGATACTGCACTTACAGTTTCAAATGTTGTGGCTACAGGTACGGGATTCAGCTATAGTGGCGATACCGGGTTTACTGTGAATATCAACGATTCGAGTGAAGTTACAGTAAGATTTGCGCCGGTAACGACAGGTGACTTTACGGGTACTTTAACAATTACCAGCAATGACCCGGACACACCGACAAAAACAGTGCAACTTTCAGGTAAGGGAACCACATCATCCTCCTCTCATCCATTCACAGCCGGATGGAACCTGATGTCGATTCCGCTTAATCCCGTTTCAAATCTTGCGGCGGATATTATTGGTGATGATATCGCTTCTTTTATTCTTTACGGTTATTCTGGTGGCAACTATCAGCCGTCATCCACTCTTAACCCGGCGATGGGTTACTGGCTTGGGATTGAAACAGGCGCCACTGTTGATCTTGATGGTACACCAATCATTACTGATCAAACAAAAGCTCTTGCCGGAGGATGGAACCTCATTGCATCTCCATTTACCGGAGGTTCACCAAAAACGAATCTAAGAATTTTGCAAGGAGAAAACACATATACCATTGAAGAAGCTGTTACAGCCGGACTTGTTCAGTCACCGGTTTACAAATATGTGACTGCAACAAAACAATACGAAGTGGTCACAAATCTCGCAGCATGGGATGGAAACTGGTTCTTCACCAATGCTTCAGATCTTAGTGTCAAATATCTTTTCGCTACTCCATCTGATGGAATTTCGCCTAAGAAAGATGAACCATTCGAAATTACCCCTTCAAACTGGTTTGTTGACATCCTTTCAGAAATGAATGGAATTAAAGATAAATATCTCGCATTTGGAACAAACGAATTGGCAACCGACGGATTTGATAACTCATTCGATTATGTTAAAGCACCGATTTCACCGGCTGCAAATGCAATCGAATCTTATTTCCTCCAATCAGGTTGGACCAATTTTGCAACCAGATTTGCTTCCAACATTCAAGCTCCGCTTCTTAATGGTGTAAATAAATCGTGGTCGTTTAAGGTCTATGCCAAAGCAGCCGGTTCATTCAAACTTAGCTGGCTTGATATCTTAAACAGGATTCCACAAGAGATCAGAAATGCCTATTCCTTTACTCTTAGAGGTCCCGGAATTTCGAGTGGTATCGATATGTTAACACAGACTGTTTACGAATTTAATGTAACTGCCGGTGGAACTTACTCATTTGTGATCAACTCAAGTCCTGTTGGGGTTGAAGATGAACTTATGAATCTTAGTTTCAAACTTGGTCAGAACTATCCAAATCCGTTTAACCCTTCAACCACAATCAATTATGCAATAAAAGAGACCGGCTTGGTTTCGTTAAAGATATATGATGTTCTTGGAAACGAAGTGGTTTCACTGGTTAACGATGTTAAACAACCGGGACAATATGAAGTTAAATTTGAAGCATCAAATCTTCCTTCAGGAACTTACATCTACAAACTTGTTCAGGGTAAAAACTCTGAAATCAAAAAGTTGATGTTGCTGAAGTAAGGTCAGGGATTAAAGAGCTTAACGGACCTCACCCCCGGCCCCTCTCCTAAAAGTAGAGGGGAGAATTGAGCTCTGAATTCTTAATACCAAAAAAGCCGTCTCAGAAATGGGACGGCTTTTTTATTGGAGGCTGGAAAAACATTTAGAGGATTACCTTCAGCGTTGAAGAAGTGCCTGTGATTATGTATTTTTCGATGAGATCAGGAATTTTTGACTTCAGAAGGAATTTCCCTTTTGGGAGGGCTATCACTGCAGGTTTGTCATATTTTGCTGCAACTTCAAGCATTATTACACCCGTTGAATCACAAACTGTGAATGGGGCATATTTCTTCCTGTAAACACCATCATCATAAATTTCTTCTGATGCAGTAACCACTTCAACAAGATACGACTCTTGTGTGGGTAAAGTATCGAGAGCTACAGGTTCCTGCGGTGAAGAAACCAACATCAACATTATCAAACTTTTAAGCATGATTTTCCTTTTTTAACATCCAAATGTCTTAATTGAATGTTAAGTAAGTGTTAAGTTGATGTTATTAAAATATTAAATGCCCTGGTCTTTGTTGTAACAGCGGAATGTGTTAAAATTGGGTATCTCTTTTCTGAGATTTTCTATTTTTTCCAATCGATCCGAGGTAAAATGAAGCGGATGCAAAAAGTCATCCTGTTTTTATCGGTTTTATCCTTCACTCTTTATTCACAGGAAGATATTGGAAGGGGAAGACTTTCGGGTCTGATTTTTGGTGACTATTATTATAACCTTCAGCGTGATCCCAATGCGGCGACAATGAATAATGTGGCACTTCCGGGGGTGGAGAAGATGAATGCTTTTCAAATTCGAAGGATTTATCTTACCTATGATCACGATGTTTCAGCTGAATTTTCTGGGAGAATCCGTCTCGAAGCTGAAAATGCCACCACTGTAAATAACAAATTTGCTCTGTTTCTTAAAGAAGTGAATATCAAATGGAGCGAAATTTTCCCGGGGAGTGACCTTGTCCTCGGGCTTCAACCTCCTCCAACCTACGGGGTTTCCGAGGCATACTGGGAAAACAGATTTCTGGAAAAGACACAACTTGACCTCAGGAAAATTTCACCCTCTTCAGATCTTGGGATATCATTACAAGGGAATCTTTGGGGCGATGGAATGTTAAAATACCGGTTAATGTTTGGTAATGGCAATGGTAATTCACCTGAGCTTGACAAACACAAAAGACTTTATTCCCACCTGCAATTTTCTCCTGTCAAAAACTTCACATTCACTCTTGGATTCGATTATGTCTCGCGACCAAAGTTGCTTATCAGAATCCCGGGCCCCTTTGATTATGAATATCCAAATGATGATCTAAATTTTACATTATTTGCCGGTTACAGAGAAAAGCAGAGAGTTTCTGCAGGAATCGAAGCATTTTACGGGATCCGGCAGAATGGTGAACAACAAAGGAATTTGGATGGTCACAGTTATAGTGTTGCATTATCGCTTTTTGGGACCTGGTATTTCTCCCCAAAAGTGGCAATTGCCGCCCGTTATGATTATTTTGATCCGCTCACTTCTCAGAGTGGAGACAACAGATCATTATATCTACTCTCTCTAAACTGGTATCCAGCAATTGGAGTTATATTCAGTCCAAATGTTGTAATCGAAACTTTTGAATCGCTTACCGATGGAACCTCCATTAAAACTGCCATCACCCCCCGATTAACTTTCTATTATGCGATGAACTAAAAACAGGTTGCAGAATCGGACTGCGGTGGCATTTGAACAAAATACGCCGTAATTGCGTTTTAGTTGTAGATTAATACCAATTAAAAGTAACTAAATAATGCGTAATATATTTCTGTTGTTGATTATCCTCACTGCTCTCCGGTTTGACATCTCCGCTCAAAAGATCGAGAAGATTTCGATGATTTGGGAGACCCGGTATGATATTATTGATTTTGGTGCGGAGCAAAACCGGATTCAGGCATCGCTGCGAATTCCGTTTCAGATCGATATTGCAGGTGCTTTTAATATCAATGGTTTAACTTCCACCGGGAGCAGCTTCCAATCAAGATGGGAGACACTAAAAGACCTTAAAAAGAAGGAAGAAAACCGGAAGTTTAATCTTAATTTAAGACAATTTTACCTTGAGAAAAAGATTGATGATTTCAGGGTTCAGTTTGGAGCTCTGCCGGCAATTAAAGGCTCGGTTTCATCAACCGGGCTTGGAAGTAATGGCTGGATGGACGGGCTTCGCCTTGATCAGAAAACAGGAATCGGCACTTTTGAAGTTGCTGCCGGAAGCATCAATGAGATCAATAACCCAAATTTTTTCGACAGGGTTTTTGTAGCCAACTTTTTTGAGTTTGAGTTCACCGGAACCTTTATTCCCAATTCCATAATTGAGTTTTCTTATGAAAAGCTTTTATTTGTTGATTATTTAAGAGGTGAGTATCGTTATGATCTGATTAAAGGGGATAAAAAACATCTGGAATTTGCCGTTGAGGGACTGTATAACACTCAAAAAGAGAGTATGAGTTTTGGATTCACCGTGACTACAGCTCCACTTGCCTTTTTTGATGAAGACCTCGCCAGATATATGGACCTGAAAGTGTATTTTAATCACACCGACAATAACATCGGGTTAAGAGGGATTTTAACCGATGACTTTTACAAATTTGGAAATTCAGTTACAATTGAAGCCAAAGGAACAATCACTCCGAGGAAAGCAATTGGCTGGTTTTTTGAATCCTATATCTCTGATATACCCAGATTTCTTGTTGGTCTGCGATTTGACATTGAATAGGAAGTAAATTTCTCCGGTTCCCATAAAAAATCTTTCTATTTATTCCATTCGCCCATAAAAAAAGGCCGGATCAAATAAATGACCCGACCTTAAACCAAGGGAAAATGTCGATACTTGTGTATCTGCTAAGCTATTGTAACTTCTTTGGTAAGGTAAACATCCTGAACCAGGTTAACTAATTTGATACCATCTGCCAGAGGTTTCTGGAAGGCTTTTCTTCCAAGAATAAGGCCCATACCACCGGCTCTTTTATTAATAACCGCAGTGCGAGCTGCTTCAGCAAAGTCGTTGCTTCCTGATGCGCCGCCTGAGTTAATCAAGCCCATTCTGCCCATGTAATTGTTGATTACCTGGTAACGGGTGAGATCGATCGGGTGATCGGAGCTAAGCTCGCTGTAAACCAATGGACTTGTTTTACCAAATTTAACTGCATTGTAGCCACCGTTATTTTCGGGAGCTTTTTGTTTAATAATGTCAGCTTCGATGGTAACGCCGAGGTGGTTAGCCTGACCTGTAAGATCTGCTGATACATGATAATCTTTGTCGCCTTTTACTTTAAAAGCATCATTTCTTGTGTAGCACCACAGAATTGTAGCCATTCCGAGTTCGTGAGCATATTTGAATGCTGCTGAAACTTCCTGAATCTGACGGGTACTTTCTTCCGATCCAAAATAGATGGTTGCGCCAACAGCAACTGCGCCGAGGTTGTAAGCATCTTCAATAGTAGCGAACATAACCTGATCATATTTGTTGGGGTATGTAAGCAATTCGTTGTGGTTCAGTTTAAGCACAAATGGAATCTTGTGAGCATATTTTCTTGCTACGGAACCCAAAACACCAAAAGTTGAAGCAACTGCGTTGCATCCGCCTTCAATTGCAAGTTTTACGATGTTTTCAGGATCAAAATAGATCGGGTTTGGTGCAAAGGATGCGCCTGCTGAATGTTCGATACCCTGATCAACAGGAAGAATCGACATGTAGCCTGTACCTGAAAGTCTGCCATGATTAAAAATTGTCTGTAAACTTCTCAGAACATTGATGTTTCTGTCTGAAGGAATGAAAATTCTGTCAACAAAGTCGGCACCCGGAAGGTGGAGACTCTCTTTTGGGAATTTTGCCGTATAGTTCAGAAGACTGTCCGACTCGTTTCCAAGCAATTCAACTATTTTATTTATCATTATATTTCTCCGTTTTTTGGATTTTCTAAAAACCAATTCTAAATATAATAAAAATCATACTTAGCTGTGTTGCAAAAGTTGCAGAGATGGGGGATAGAATGGAAGATACTCGTTTGATTTGAGTGGTAAAGGTCAGATCAGTAGATCATCAAACTCAGCGTACCAATACCGGCCGATGGAAAATGACTCTAAATTGTTCACCATCGATGTCATTTATAAATTCCACATTTTTGTGTAATTGGGAGACTCTCAGAATGCCGCTTCCGGCTCCTCTGTAGTCCACTAAATCAGGTGCAAATGAAGCAATAATGTTATTCCTTGTTCTTCGAATACCCCTCTTGATCTGATCAACTGTCAGGTTATTTGGCAGCCTTCCCGGACTGATAATCTCAACACGATTTTCGAACACAAAAATCTTAATAGAATCGTTAATAAAATAATCACGGTGTATTAATGCATTTATCAGAATCTCGGATATTGCAATTTCCGGTATTTCGGGTATTCCAAGGCTGTTAAAGGATTGATTTCCTTGAAGTTTATTCAGTTTGGAAAAAATGAAATCAAATCCTTTTCTGTAAAGAGAGCCGATCGTCCCATAGATATTTTCACTGCTTCGGTATGAGGTTTCGGTAATATCATTCCCCCAAAACCAGATCGCAGTTATAAAGAATTGTGGTAACAACAGCTCGCTTTGTTTGCCGAATAATAATGCTCCCGCAACATTTAATTTACCATCTTCCCCGAGTCTGAGATTTGGGATAATCCGGTTCAGCTCAGTTTCCTTAAACTCTTCTTTATATTTTTTTTCAAAGAATTCAGTAAAAATCAGTCGATCAATATCAGAGATTTTGCTGTGTGGTATTATCCTTTCCTCTGCATACAAATTTCCCACACTTTGGAGTAGTCTCGAGATCTCCTCTTTACTTGTTACTTTTCTTTTATCAGCACCGTTTTTGATGAAAATAAGACCGTCTTTATCAAAATGGGGTTTATCGGTTCCCTCCGGCACTTCCACAACAATTACCCTTTTGTCACCGATAGTAACAGTTTCAGTTGTTATCACGATGGGGCTTTTCACATGTTCCTGTGCTGCCGTTGAGAGGAGATTATTGATTCTTTGCAAGTCTTCATAACTTAAACCTGAGATTCCTCCGGTTTTGTCCTCAACGCCAATAATTATCATGCCACCTTTGCTGTTTGCAAAAGCAACCATCTCTTGAGAAATGCTTACTGCATTGTTCACATCTCTTTTGAATTGGACTTTTGAAGTCTCGCCACAACTGACCAGATCTAGAAGTTCTTCAGGTTTCACAATGTTTTTCTTTGAATAACAATTTTCTAAAATTCATCATCAAATTTAACATCTTTTAATGAATTTTGAATCGGTTGAATTTGGTAGGGTTTTTCTCCGGAAGATCATCCTTAAAGGGAGAAAACATAAATATTGTCAGTGAAGTGACAAATTTTAGCCGAATTTTGTCAGCACAGTGACAAATTTAATAAAAATGAGCAAAGTTGCTTCTAAAATGGCTTTATTTGTGACTGGCGGGCTGAGACTCTATTGATGATTCCCAAAGTATTTTACTGAAAAACACTGACCAAAAGATATAATATTCACTGAGGTTTTTAGAAAAAATCCTTATTTTGCACTCTCTTATATATTAAACAATTTTGAACAAAAGTTAGAATTGAAGATGGAAAACGGCGAAAAGAAAACAGTATCGAGAAAAGTTATTGACCGCGAAGTTATTATGCGGAAATACCATGTTCACATCAAAAATTTCAGAAACCTGAAAGATGTGAAGGTAACGCTTAGTCCATTAACCATTCTAACGGGTGAAAACGGCTCCGGCAAAAGCACCCTGTTTAAGGCTCTCCTCTTTCTAAAACACAACCACGACCACGAAGCTGCCAAAAAGTTAAAATATGTTATCGATGACGACATCAATCTCGGCGGATGGGAACACATTGCCAACGACCCGAAAAAACCAATTTCCATAAAAATCACTGAGGAAACCTGGGGCTACGACCACGAAGTTGAGGAAATCTATGATATTGATAACTGCCCGTTTGAACTGAATCCAACGGAGGAGAGATATGCCCATTGGAAGGAAACCCGTAAAGACACATTTGACCTTTTCAAAGGTAATTTTAGCAATGTCCGTAAAAAATGTGCGCAGCTCACCAAGATGTCAAATTCAAATGAATATTGTTTTGAAGATGGGCGATTAACTCATATAAATGTGATAATTGCGGACAAATGGAGTTTTAATTATGAATATCTTCACCGCCCATTTCCTGAATGGATTGTAAGATACAACAATAGTGCAATTTCTCTTGAATATATTGACTCTCTATCTAGAATAAATGACATAAGCAACAGCAGGACTAAAATTTCATCGGAACTATCTTTATTATTGCGCAATGTTGCTTTCAGTAGTCTACTGTTGTGGATTGATGTAGATTATTCGGAATCTGATGTAATTGAATGTGTCATGAATGAATTCGACATTCAACCGTCTTCAAATTATTTAGAAAGCTTACCCTATTTCGTTTACAGCATACTTAAACGATTGGATGAGAAAAATATAATCAAGAAATTTAATGAGTTACACAATCTATCGCGCACTATCATCGGATTTAAGAAAGTGTTAAATCTTGGAATTTTCTTCAATGTTTTTTCTGTTGGGACTGTTAGAGAAATTCCGAAAAGTAGATATCTCAATGAATACCTTAACAAAGATACCTATTATGGTATGTTTGAAGGTCTGAAAAAAATATCGAAGCTTAAAGAATCTGCAGATTATAACGAAGCCAATAATTGGAGCTATATCGAAAGAACTCTAAATTATTGGATAAACCATTTTGAATTTGGTAATTCCATTTCCATATTCTCAAAAACAGAAGTTTCAACAATCGCATTGGGTATAAATGGGAGAAGGAAAATTAGACTTGCGGAGGCAAGTAGTGGTGCATTGCAATTTATACCAGTAATTTATTTTTTAACAACCAATCCTTCCTCAAGTTCAGTATTTTTGATTCAGCAGCCAGAGTTACATTTACATCCCATGATGCAATCAAGAGTTGTGGATTTTATAATCGATCGATTAAATCCAAATTTTGAAAGTCTTTCAATAAATTCAAATTTAGATTTAGACCCCTCATGGGAAATCGGGCTTTTAAAGGACAAAATCTCATCATTCTTAGATGACTTCACATTACCAAAGTTTATAGTTTTAGAAACGCATTCAGAACACATTATTAAAAAACTTCAAGTTCTGGTTTCACAGGGAATGAAAATGTATTTTGTAGATTGGAGATATCTCGAGTCAGGTCCAGAAGAAATTGAACCTAAATCAGTTCAACTCAAAGATGCCCTCACTATCTATTATTTTGCGAAGGACGGAGACGGTAACACGCGAGCAATAGAACTCGAGTTAGATGATAACGGATTCTTTAAAACTGAAACCCCAAAAGGCTTTTTTGATGAAAGTCTTGAACTGAGCAGGCAGCTTCTTCTCGGCAGGAACTGATGAATCAGGAATTGACACTTTCTTCTCGGCTTCCTCTTTTCCTTCTTAATGAATTGATCACCCATCGCGGAAACCGTAATGACGAACTTATAGATTTACTATTCGACAATTTTATAGTCCTTGACGATGAAGGGCGTCACTTTATTTGCATTATGGAATCATTCCAGGAATTTGAACATAACTTACCAATTGTAAAACAATACTTTGACGACTTCTCCAAACTCCTTACAAGTAAAGCAAAGACATACAGTGTGAAGAAACAGTATTCAGAGATTAATTTGTGTAAGGCATCGAGCGACAAGATTTTTGTTGCTCCAGATCTGCAAAATGAGCTCCTTGCATGCTTAAGAGCAGAAAATCAGAAACTGAAAATATGTGGCTACGATAATTTGTTTGAAGTGGTTAGACCAATTCCTGCTAGAATATTGTTGCGACCAAGTTACAAATATGACCTAAATGAATTAACCAGCCCTTATGCCAAGGGTTCGAAAACCATCACAATTCTTGATCCATATATTACCAATGAAAAGGCAGAAAAAAACCTTAAGGTACTTCTTTCGCGGACTAATTACGAAAAAATTCACATTAGACTAAGTGACCCAAACGACTTTCCGCCAGGCAAAGTTCGAGATAAGTATCAGTTCAGATTCAACTCTCTTGTCCAATTTCTGGAAAAATCTTTCGGCGAAAGAAGTGAGATAAGGCTGGACTTCTTTAGCCCTGGACATGAAGAGAGATTTATTCTATTCGATGAAGTTCAAGTCTATATTCCCGGAGGACTTGACTGCCTGGATTCTGCAGGAATGATCAAAAGTCAAAAAAGAGGGTTGTATATTAGATTCGAAAAAAGGGATTTTGAAGCATTTCCTATTCATTAGGGTCGGATTCTCGCTAAGTGGCTGTAATCCTGAGAATCCTTTAATCCTGGAAATCCTGATTCAGACGATTACACAAGATATTATCCTTAACAAAAAGCATAAAGTCTCATTGCAAATTAAAATTAATTACAGTATATTTGTTCACTATTTAATTTTGTTTCCTGTTAGTAAACATAGTCAAGAATGAAACAGCCAAACAACTACCTTATCAACACAGTTCTCGATATTCTTGAAAATGAGTTCACTCTTCAGTATGAACACATTGAGGACAAATTTCTTAAGATTGGGACTAATTCCCAAAAGAGGAAGATACGGTTGATAACCTTTCCTTCTTTATCAGTGGCAAGTGCCGAAATGATACAGGAGAATAATGGTGATCTTTTGGTAATTACCGGGAAAATCAGTAAAAAAGTGTCAGAAGTTTTGAGATCAAAAGGGATATTTTTTGTTGATACCTTTGGAAATGCATTTATCCGAACGGAGGATATTTTTCTTGATATTCGAGGTAGAACGAAGTCGGCATTGAAGAACCATTTTAACTCTGAAAAGATTAGATTAGAGAAAATGGGTATCCAGTTGTTAATAGCGTTCTTTTCAAATCCCGATATTCTGAACAAAAACTATAGAGAAATAGCGCAACTCACCGGTTGTTCGCTTGGGTATGTCTCAAAATTTATCAAAAAACTCAGAGCCACCGGATTTGTTGTTAAATCTGAAACTGGACAATTAACTATGGTAAATAAACATGAGCTTTTGCAAAGATTAAAGTTTGAGTATCGAACATCGTTAAAAGATAAGCATTTTGTCGGCAGATATGAAATGAATGAAAATGTTCGCTTGCAAAATTCTGATTGTGAAAACTACTCAATTTATTTTACTTCGGGTAAAGCTGTTGAGATGAAGTTCGGGGATTTGCATGAAAAAATTACCGAGTTGTACCTGGATGGTGAATTAAAAGATTTTATAAAAATCAATCGACTGATCCCGGATAAAAATGGCAACCTGATAGTTTATCAGAAATATTGGAATTTTGAACATGCCTCCATAATAGAAAATATTGCACCGGACTTTATTGTTTATCTCGATCTTATAACATCAGCAGATCCAAGGCTGATAGATGCAGCTGAGGGATTTTATGAAGAATAGTGTTTTTGATGTTACAGGGAAAATTGATACCAATTCCGTCAACTTACTAAAGTTGGTAAGTGAAATCTCCGAAGAATCAGGGAGTAATTTTTTTATTATCGGTGCTTTCGCAAAAGAGATTTTATTGAATATCTATTATGGACTCAGAACTTCACGATTCACAGAAGATATTGATATTTGTGTCGCCGTAAATTGAACAAGTGCTGTTTAATGGTGAACTTGAGGATATCGATCTGCTTTTTGAGAGCTGCAGTAAGGTGAGTATTGAAGAAGTGGTAATTCGATACGAAAAAGAGGGGAAAAGGGAAAAACGGACTAATTTTATAAGGATGATCTATTTAAGTTGACTTCAAATATAAATCCGGAGTTTTTGCCCGCTGGACAGATATCCAAATTTGAAATAGCCAACTATTTTAAATGTGAATTAAAGAAACAGTCCTCCTAAAACAACAACAACTTAAAAATTTTCTTTTGCCTTTATTAATTAAAATACTTTATCTTTTACGCTTGATTTAATCATTTTTTGGAACTTCAGTTGATGTTCTGAAAGTATAATAACAACGCACATGCGTTTTTTAATCACAACTAATTTACAGGCACCTCCATGCAAAAAAATATTTCTCTGTTGATTTTATCCTTCCTGATTGGTTCCGGAGTTATCCGCCCACAAAAGGGATTTGAAGTTATCATGCCTTCACCGATTGCCAATATAATTACCGATTTAGTTATCCTTAACAAGACCACAGCGTGGGCAACGGGCACTCTTGGCAGCGTAATGCGGACCACTGATGCCGGGATAAACTGGCAGACTCTCAAGACGGGTGAAGATATATGGCTCAGTTCAATTGCTGCTGTCGATGTTGTTAAAGCATGGGCTACAGGACCTGATGAGAATTTAATCTCAACAACCGATGGAGGTAAAACCTGGAAAACCGAAAAAATTGGCAAGATTAAATTTTTCTCAAAAGTGCAATTTATTGATTCACAAAACGGATTTGTAGCCGGTTCGGCAATTTTATCTGATGACCAGGCTGAAGGAATTTATCAACTTTATGTCACTTCTGACGGAGGGAAAACCTGGCAGATGAGAAATTCTTCCCTCGGATTTAGCCCTCTCGAAGTCCATTTTACCAACTTAAACGATGGTTACGCCATTGAAAGATATGATGTTGTTACAGGAAAAGACAAGCTTCTAAAGACTACAAATGGTGGAAAAAACTGGGAGATTGTGAAGGAAATGTCCAATATTGTTATTTCTAACATGACATTTCCCGATGAAAAAAACGGTTATGTGATAACTGAGATATTGGAACCGGCGGGAAGTAGTGTCGTTTCCAGAATCGTTATCTTTAAAACCGTTGACGGTGGGAAAAGTTGGAATTCGAGCAAGTTTTATGATATTTCTGCCGATATCAAAGGACAAATGATCTTCTCCATCAATTTTCAAAACAGCAACACCGGATGGGTTCTTTTGTCGGGGGGATTGCACGGTCCCATTTATACCGACTTGTACAGAACTGTTGACGGGGGAAAAACATGGCAAAAATCTTATTCACACAAGGAATCAGGATTCGCCAAAGTTGCTTTTTTTGATGATAAAACGGGACTTGTGCTCCCCGCATTTTGGGATTTGATGCCGAAGATTTATCGATCAACTGATGGCGGAAACACCTTCAACCAAATTGTTAAGGGTATCGATCTCCATTTTAATGCTTTCTATTTTATTGATTCAAAAAAGGGTTTCGCAACTAATGAAAATGGATTAGTGAAAACAACCAACGGCGGGAAAAGCTGGATTTTGGTTTCGGCTATGAAAGCTTCATATTTTGAGAAGATAAAGTTTTTTAATGATAAAGAAGGAGTCGCAATTTGTTATGATGATGCAGGGTCAACTTTCGTACTTTCTACCACAGATGGTGGCGAAAAATGGAAAAATCTTAAAGTTCAATTTCACGGGTTTCCACAAAAAATGACCTTTCTTAACTTGCAGACATGTTACGCTTTCTCTTTGGAAGTTGACAAGAGAATTCTTAAAAAGTCGGATGATGGAGGTAAAACCTGGAAGGAATTGTTGGTTGATTCTGCTCCTGAAGGACAATTTAATGACCTCTTCTTTATTGATGAAAATACCGGATGGATGGTGGGTGATGTTATATTGCCCGGGGCAAAGAAAAACGGGGGATTGGTATCATACATCAAAAAAACAACCGATGGAGGTGCTTCCTGGTCAGAGACTTATCTTAATGACCAGACATTCCCATCAAATATTAAGTTTTTAGATCAAAAACATGGGTGGTACACCAGTTCCGTGAACGATACTTCATATGCTTTATGGAGGACAACTGACGGAGGAGAAAAGTGGGAATCATCCATCCTCTCAAATACTCAGGATATAACCGAAGGGATCCATTTTATCGATCCAAATAACGGTTGGATGCTTAAAGCTTACGGCGCCCCTCTATCTCCGAGTTTTGTTTATCGTTCAAAAGACGGCGGAAAAACATGGGAGTTCGAGAAACTTGTAAACAAAGTTGAAAGTCTTCAGTTCCTTGAGGACAAAACAATTTTTGGTGGCGGCTATAATAATTTAATCAAGATCACAGACCGGTAGCAAAAATCAGGTCTGTACTTCCAAAAATTTATGTCCAAAACAGGATACAATTCCTTTGTTGACTTGTGGGAAAGGGGTTGCCAACTAATACAACACATTCTTTGGCAACCCCCATGGAAGATGATTTAAAAGTTTTGGTATGTAAATTACTTTAACAGCGTTAGTTTTCTTGTTAATACCTCTCCTGCAGATGATAGTCTGTAAAAATAGACTCCGGATCCAAGAGCCGAGGCATCAAACTTTACGGAGTGATTGCCGGCATTCGTCTCGCCATCAAAAAGAACCGCAATAGATTCTCCGAGCAGATTAAAAACTTCCAGCCTTGCATAACCCGCCGTGGGCAACCCAAACTGAATTACCGTTGAGGGATTAAATGGATTCGGGAAATTTTGTGAGAGGTTAAATTCCACGGGAACAGGCGATACTTCTTTTACATCAACAAGAGCAGCTCCGAGCAGGATGGTTCCGCGGGCTGCGACGATGCCGGAGTCGGGGTTTGTGGCTTCAGTCATCAGAGTTATAAACGCTCCCTCCTTTGTAAGGTAAACAAAATCTTTGTCGCCATATTGGATATACTCTCTTTTTACGCGTAAACAAGGAAATTGCATCGTTCCAATTTTCAAAGTGCCCCAGCCGTCAACAGTGGAGCGATACTCACTGGAAGAAGTATCAACACTCTGCAGAACTCCTGACAAGTTGAAGGTTGAATCTGTCATTTTAATAAATCGTGAATGGGTTGCTCCGTAAATCACAGGAAGGGGAAAAACATCATATGGCTCACGATGAATAAATTTCCATTCGGGAACCAGAGAAGCCTGACCAACGATATAAAATGAATCGGGTGAAAAGAGGAAAACGGGGTTATTCTCAACGGTCTGAGGTGTTTCGCCAAATGTAACACATCCGGGATAACGAGAGGCAAGCACCGGGATATCGTCGGTATTCAGATTGAGAGAAAATTCGTTTGAAAGTGGAATGTATGAGAAATCATATACTTTATCTGCTCCCGGTTGCCCGATGTTGATCTGCCCTTCAAAATTGGTACCATAGTGGATATCTCCGGCATTAAATAGTTTCAACATATCAGGGAGAGTTACCTGGATTTGTGCCGGGACAGTGAAGGAAATAAAAAACAAAGCAATAAAAAAGCGAAAGATCAATTTTTGTGTATTCTTAAACATGGATGTCCCATATAGTTTGTTGTCGTTGAGAGTTAAGGAAATTTGATGAAATCCCGTGTAATTAAACAACTTTTTCAAAAAAAAATAGTGATAAGCATTACAAAAATATGGGAACTATTATAAAACCATTACTTTTTACACATTCCAGTCACATAGCCGTCACATAAGAATTGCCCGGAATTACATAAAAAGCAGACTCCAGTCACATAACAGTCACATAAAACTCCCGGAAGCACAAAAA